>Ga0209057_1000269_pt1 | contig 47910 bp, 44 predicted proteins | sample GraSoiAngelo_146_FD_185903 | JGI IMG/M metagenome (GOLD analysis project Ga0209057, IMG submission 185903) | Grasslands soil microbial communities from the Angelo Coastal Reserve, California, USA - 14_1009_05_30cm (SPAdes) (version 2) | ecosystem: Environmental > Terrestrial > Soil > Grasslands ...
CGACGTCGCAGTACTCGCCTATCAGGAGCTCGATCCGAATCTCAGCATCACCGCCCGTGAAACACCGCGACCAATGCCGGACAAGACCGACCAATGACCGACTGTTCATTCCGAGCATCGACCGTGTACTTGGAGGAGCAACGGCCTACCCGAAGGCGAAGGGCATCTGGCGTGATGAGCAACGGATGGCACGCTCGTGAAGGACGAGCCTGTGGTTGTCCACTGCCACATGACACCTGCTGACATCGAGGATTCCGAGAATCTCGCGGAACTCTGAACTTTCTGCAGTTTGTAGAAATCCTTGAAGCGTCCCGTGTGGTTTCTCACGCGACACGAGGGTCAAGACGGAACCTTTGCCCGGAACTTCCTGGCCCGCGCGGCGAGCGTCGTCAGCCACTCGATTTCCAGGTCGGTGCCCGTGCGGAACAGGTCGATCCACTCCGGCGGGAGCACCGAGAAGTCGATCTTGTGGCGCCCCCAGTCCGGACGCCGGCCGTCGTAGTCGGTGAAGCCGTACTCGCGCGCCAACTCCCACGAGCTGAGGAGCAAGCCTGTGCGGTGCCGCACCTTCGGATCCGCGGCCAGCGCGGCGATCGCGCGCCCCACGAACAGCGGCGACTCCGACACCAGGAAGTTTGGATCCTTCTTGCCCGCCTCGCGCCAGGTGTCTTCGGTCACCCCGAAGTGCTGCAGCGTCGTTTCCGAGCGGAGAAAGCCGGGCGTGATGGCGAGGACAGTGATGCCATGCGCCGCGAGCTCGGTGGCCCACTGGAGCGGGAGCACCTTCTGCGCGGTCTTGACGGCATGGGCCATCGGGTTTGCGCCGCCGCCGATGATGTCGTTTTCCGTGACTTCCACGATCAGGCCACGCTTCGCTGGCATCATCGCGAGCGCGGCATGCTTCGCCGTGATGATGCGCGAGGTGAGCCCCTGCCGGAACATCGCGTCGGCGTTCCTGAGATCCGCCTGCCAGAGGAAACCGTGCTGCTTCAACAGTGGATCTTCTCCCGCCACGCTGTCGACAACGACGTCGAGGCGGTGGTGGGAGCGGAGGATCCGGCGGAACAGCGCAGTGACCTCGCGCTCGCTCGTGTGATCGACGCGCACGGCGATCGCGGTGCCGCCCGCGGCCTTGATCAGCGTCGCGGTCTCGTTGATGGTCTCCGGCCGCCCGTACGGCGACGGCCTGCCGGTGACGCTGCGGCCCGTGCAGTAGACCGTCGCGCCGGCTTCGGCCAGCGCGCGAGCGATGCCGCGGCCGGCACCGCGGGTTGCGCCGGCCACGAGCGCCACGCGTCCGGTCAGCGGCGTCTGAGGCGATCTCTTCGGCGTCATTGTGGGACGCTCTGCGGTCGTCGTATCTTGACTCAAGCTAAACGACCATTTAGTTTATGTCAAGGAACAGCGATGAGCCCACGACGCCGGAAGGCGGAGGATACCGATGTATTCGCGGCGATGGTGCGGGTGATGCTGCGCGTCGGGCCCGCGGAGCTGACGCTCGGCGCAATCGCGGCGGAGGCGGGCGTGACGGCGGGCGCCCTGGTGCAGCGGTTTGGCTCCAAGCGTGAGTTGCTGCACGCGCACGCGCGGTACGCCGCTGCCACCGGCGATATCGGCTTTGGTGCGCCTCGCACCGCACGGACGTCTTCACCGCTCAGGGCACTGCGCGCCGTCACGGCGGTGCACGCCAAGCTGGCCGAGTCGCCCCGCGCCGCGGTGCGGAATCTCGCGTACCTGCAGAACGACTTGGCGGACCCGGTGCTCCGCAGACATTTGCTGCGGCTTGGGCGCGCCGCTAGGGCTCGTTACGAGCAGCTGCTGGCCGACGCCGTCGTTGCGGGCGAACTGCGCGCTGGTACAGACGTCCGGGCGCTGGCGCGCATGATCGAGGTCACGCTTGATGGTTCTTTCCTGGCGTGGACGTTGTATCGGGAGGGCTCCGCTGCTGGGCGCTTGCGCGACGACCTCGAGGCGACGCTCCGGCCATATCTGGTGCGTGGCGCGAGGCGGAAAAGGTTGAGGAGATGAAGGGCGCGCCGTGCGTGGTGAGCGTGGCCGAGCATGCCGGCTGGGCGCATGTGATCTGCGTCGCGGCGTCTGGCCTGGTGCCGGTCGTCATCGCGCGGCGGCGGGTGACGCTGATCGATCCGGGCTTGCCGAAGATGCCGTACGAGCACGAATCGGTCGGCATGAAGGAAGACGAGGCCCACGCGCTCATTGCGCGAGTGCGGCGATCAATCGCCGCTCGCACTACTCTCGCATTACAGCGCGTGGTGACCGAGCTGTCGCCGACATATGCCGCCGTGGCGCTCGCCATCAGGAAGCCCCCATTTCCCGAGCTTCCCGCGACTGTGCCTGCGGTGCGGCAATCGTATCGTCTGCAATGCGCCGCGGACGGGATGCTGTATCAGCTGGCCATCTGTCGCGCGGCGCGGCAGATCGGACTTGATGTCCACATGTGCCGCCGTGGCGAGGAGACTTCGCGGGCCGCGAAGCAACTCGGCGTGACACTTCGTGAGGTCGAGGAGTTCGTCAGTCGTGCCGGCCGGCCGGCCGGTCCGCCGTGGACGCAGGAGCACCGGCGGGCGTACGCCGCGGGCATGGCAGTGCTGGCGGCGCACGCGCGCCGGCGTCTCAAGATTGCGCGACCATGACGGCGCGGGTCCCGAGCGGTGCTGTTCTTCGCACGACCTCGTGACCGTGTGTCGCGGGCAGGTCAAGATCGTTGAAGGATGGCTACCGTTCACATCCGTTACCTCGTTGATAACGTTGAGGCCGCCATCCGGTTCTACACGACGCATCTGGGTTTCTCATTGCTTTCCAGTGCCGCGCCCGCGTTTGCGGATGTCACTCGAGGAGACCCGCGTCTCTTACTGAGTGGTCCAAGAAGTTCCGCCGGCCGTCCGATGTCTGACGGCCGGCGACCGTCGACGGAGGTGGAACCGAATTCATTTCGTCCTCGAAGACATCGCCGCGGAGGTCGCGCGCCTCCGCGCGCAGCATCAAGCCGGTCGGCGTTTAACCGACCGAATCACACAGCTGGCGAACGCCCAAACACTCAAAGATCCCTCCTCTGCAAAGGCGATCGTCGAAGCCATGGAGCAGTTCGTTCGGATGTACGAGCCACATGAGGCCCGCGAGGACACGGTGCTGTTCCCCGCGCTTCGCAGTATTCTGTCGAAGCACGAGTTCGACACGCTTGGCGAAGAATTCGAGACGAAAGAACATCAACTCTTCGGCGAAGAAGGTTTCGACAAGATTGTCGATCAGGTCGCCGGCATCGAGAAGCGGCTCGGCATATATGATCTCGCGCAATTTACGCCCGCGCGTCTGATCGCCCCTTGGTACAACGCGTTGCCGAATCCACGACGTGTCGTTGAACGCAGAGGTGAACCTGGGATCACCCGTCCGGCAGACGCCGCCCGCAACGAAGGCTTCGCGTTGTCGATCACTGTGTCGCCTCGACGGCTCTTTCACAATTGATTGACCAAGGTATTCCAAACTGGTCCACCAACGCCCCAAACCGACTTGCCCAAAACGTTTCCTGGAGTGGCATCTCGATCCTGCCGTTTTCCGCGAGCGCCTGAAATGCGCGCTCCGCTGCGACGGAGTCGTCCATCTGGAGGACAAGCGAAAAGCCCTTTGGTTGCTCGTATCGGTTGGGAGGCAGGTCCCCGCCCATGACCACGGCGTCGCCGATTTTGAGAGTGGCGTGATAGATCTTCGCGTCCCAACCGGGAGGTGCCTCGCCTGCCATCGGTGAATTGCCCCACGTGAGCGTGAATGCGATTGTTCCGTTCAGGCACTGTTCATAACACCTGAACGCGGCTTCGCATTGCCCGTTGAACGCGAGCGAGATTTGCGGATTCAGCTTCATCGATACACCCTGTGAGAGATGCCGTATCCATTGCCGGTGAAAGAGGTCTGTCAGCGCCCGCCAAGCTTCCGGATGAAATCCGTCAGCGAATCGGTCCCGGCGATCTCGATCCGCGGCAGCCGCAGGGGGCGGTCGTACAGCGCGCTCACCCCGAAACGGCAAGTCACGCCGCTCAGGAACCCGCAACCGCCGACCAGATGCTGCACTACCGCGTCCGAATCCCCGTAGGGGTACGCGAACGCCGTCACAGGCTGTTTCAGCCGCTCCTGGATGTCAAGGCGCGCGCGACTCGCTTCGCGCGCGATCTCCGCGGGTGTGAGTCCCGTCATCGGCGGATGCGTCGTCGAGTGCGCCCCGATCTCGATCCCTGACGCCGCGACGCGCTGAATGGCAGGCCAGTCCATGAGCCTGACGGGATCGCCAAGCGCGGCGTCCCAGGCATTCCAGCCGCCCGGCCGCGCGGTGACGACGAACAGGGTCGCGCCGAACCCGTGCTGCTGGAGGAGCGGCAGCGCGACCGACTCAAAATCCACGTAGGCATCGTCGAAGGTCAGCGCGACGGGACGGCCGGGGAGCGGCTCGCGCTTCTGAAGCGCAGCGGTCCAGTCCGCGAGCGAAACGGTATGGAACCCTGCGTCGCGGAGATACGCGAGTTGCTCCCGGAACGCATCGGGGGACACTGCGTATCGGGCACTCGCTGCTGATGCCGACGTCGACAGCCGGTGGTACATGAGAATGGGCAGCATCGCGCCCGGTGACGGCGCGACGGCGGCAGGCTCGCCGCCCGACCAGCGAATGCGCTCGGCGACGTGCGGCTCGGGCATCGCGAATCCCGCGGACAGCACGACCGGAGCACGAGACTCGTCACCGCGCTCGAACTCCATCACGGAATAGAGCGCCGTGCGAAGCTCACGCACGAGCTGCAGACCCGGCGTGGCCGAAAGCACCTCTCGGATCGTCTTCGCGCCGTACGGCACGTCCCACATGTATCCCGCTCCCGCGGGATCGTCCAACGCGACGTTCGCGTGGGCGGTGAGCAGCCGACCGCCGGGCCGCAGCGCGTCGCGAAGCTTGCGTCCCGCCTGCCGCAGATCGTCGACGGTGCCGACGTAGTAGAGCAGCTCGCTGCAGACGATCAGATCGTTTTCGGGCGGCAGCGGGTCGCGCGCGAGGTCCAGCCGCGCGAACGAGATGTTCTCGCGGTGAGCGCAGCGTGCAGCGGCGCGCTCGAGTGCAATCGCGGAGATGTCGACCGCCGCGAGCGCCTCGACGCGCGCGGCAAGCGCGTCGGTGAAGTGACCTTCGGCGCACCCGATCTCCAGCGCACGGCGGATCGGTCCTGGCGGCAGCAACGACATCGTTTGTTCGTACTTGCGCGACTCGTACGCAGTGGTATAGCGCCACGGATCGGAGCCGCCGGCAAACAGCGACTCGAAATGGTGCCGTCCGAACGAAGACGTGTTCGCGACGGGCCAGTGCGGCGGCGGGTCGAGCGGCCGCTGGGCGCCGTCATACAGCACCTCGGGCGCGTACGCGACCCGCCTCCGTCGCCATTTCGATCCCGCAATGACCGGCTCCCGGGCGGCGCGCGCAGCCGCGAGGACGTCCCGGCGCGCTCGCGATGGAAGATCCACCCGCCGCGACGCCGGCGAGCCGGGGAAACCAAGCCTTCGGGCGGCGACAATTGCAACTCCGCGGTCCCGCGCACGGATCGATGCGATGCACGCCGAGGCAGAGGGAGCCGCACCGGCGAACGGCGGGGCTGAGGTGCCGGCCGCCACGTTCAATGCTCGCCGCCGCGAGAGACGCTCGCGAAGGCTGCCCGCGTTCTCCGGCGCGCCGATGAGCGCCTCACGAACCGCGACATGCAGAAGCTCCATGCCAGCGGCAGCCATCAACAGTGCACGGACCCGCGAACCACGAATCACTCCTTCGTCGACCGGCACGCGCGCGCAGCACACCGGGACGCCTCCGGCACACAGCTCCGCGTTGACGGCACTCTCCGCGCTGAGAGTGTCAGCGATTGGGTCGAGAACGTCCACGCTGATCCAGTCACCGCGCAGCTCCGCTCCCGCTCCTTCCGACGACGGCCAGTCAGGATCGTAGAAGGCCTTCGCGGGCCAATCGGGATGGTCCCAGATCTCGTGCAGGAAAACGGTCCAACCGATCGCGTCATGACGTCGAGCGGCCCATTCCTGCTCATCCTCTGGCACGGCGCTCGGGCCAACGCCGTTTCGAACGGCCTCCATCCCGTCCCGCGCGGGGCGGCGGCCGACCTGGTCGTACACGGTGGCCTCGAGAACGCCACGAAGAAGCGACCACCCGAACTCGTGCGCAATGGCGTCCCGAACGACCGCCGCGTCGAGCGAACCATCACATGAAGGCAGTTCGAGAAATCCGATAATCGCCGCGCCGGCCCGGACGCGGACGATCACGCGCTCGACGTGGCGCGGCAAACGCAGCGATTGCATCGGCGTTCGTATGTCGACGGTGTGCAGCTGCGTCAGACCGACGCAGGTCAGCGGTGACGCTTCGGGAAGGTGCTCGAAGATCGATCGTGCGAGAGCCACGAACACGCGTCGCGCCAGCAGCCGGGCGCCGGTTCGCTCCTCGAGTGTCCGGAGGAACCGGGAAAGCTTCGGCGCGATTGCCGGCCAGAGGTCGCCCCAGGCAGAAGGACCGGCGCAGCGTCGGAGGGTCGCCGATCGGAAGATTGCGTCAGCGACGACGCTGGGATCGATGTCGGCCGCCCGTTCGCCTGCCATGAGATCGAAGAGCGATCGCGCGTCGGCGCCGTCACCGAGCAGCAGCCCCGCCGGCCAGCACAGATATCCGAAGCGAACCGCGGGCGCGGCGCCCTCCGGCATACCGTTCGCGTATTGCTCAACGGGAGATGTCACACGGGGATCCGCTGAATGCCCCGTCGTGATCACGCGGAGTCCATCGACAAGCATCTGCCGCGCCGCGAGCGACGCCGAGCGAGGCCGCATGTGGTAGCGCGCCACATCGCTGGCAATCGTGCCGAACCGGGCGCCTGCCCTGGCAAGTCGCTGCCAGAGGTCCCAGTCCTCGCAGGTGATGTATCCGACATCGAACCCTCCGGACCTGAACACGATGGAACGCCGAACGACGCAGCTGTGAATGGGGAATGCGGACAAACGAGCGAGTACCGGAAACATGTCGGGCGTAATCGGCCACTGTTCGTGCGTCACGACATCGCCACCCGGCGCCACGCGCACCCAGCCGCCGCACCACGCGTCGACGTCCGCCTCCGCTTCTATCGCCCGATGCCAGGCATCGAGGGCGTCGGGGAAAATCGTGTCGTCGGCGTCGAGGAACAGCAACCACGCTCCGGCGGCCGCCGCTATTCCATCGTTCCGCGCGGCAGAAACGCCGCGCGATGACGCGTGCAGAAGCCGGATGCGCGGGTCGGCACCGGCATACCGCCGCACGATTCCCGGAGTATCGTCGGCAGACCCGTCGTCGACGACGATGGCCTCCCAGTCCGTGAAGGTCTGCTCATGCAGTGCGGCGATGGTGGCCGGAAGAGTGGCTGCTGCGTTCAAGGCCCCGATCACCACCGAGAAGAACGGCACGGCCACACGATACCGCCGAATGCTCGCGATGTGGCCGCTCTACCGTGCGCGGGTGCCAATCCGAAAAACGTTTGGTGGCCTCGCCGGCCTCGGCGTGCCGTCGCCACTTGGATTAGCCAGTTGCGAATGAACGAGCGACGTGGAAGACCCACTTTGCCCTACGTCTGGCGGCGCGTTCTGCCGACGCACGCACACCGTGATCAGCCCACGACCGCCTGAATTTCGACGGCGTTCTCCGCCGTACACCGCGAACCGGCGCGCTCGGTCCGGTCTTGTCTTACCTGACGCGGTAAGATGACTTGATGTCGACGACAATAGTCTCTTCCAAAGGTCAGGTCGTCATACCCCGCCATCTCCGAGACAAGCACCGCCTGACGGCCGGCATGCGCCTTCAGGTGGAGGACACCGACGCGGGCTTGGTTCTGTCGCCGCTCACGCGAGGACGGACTTCGGCCCGTCGCGCAGGATGGCGATCGCTGCGTGGCTCTGCGAAGGGCACCGACGCGTTGAGGCAGCATCTTGCGGAGCACCGGCGTGAGGCGAAGCGCTAGGATCTGTCTTGATGCATTTGCATGGTTGGCGTGGCTGCAGGACGAACCGGGCGCAGCGGCCGTTCAGCGCTGGCTCGACGAAGCCGATGGCGGTCGCGCCGAATGCGTCACGTCCATCATCAATCTGGGTGAAGCGTACTACCGTTTGATTCGAGTCGAGCGGCGCGAGGCCGCGGAGTCGCTGTGGCGGATGGCGGCGGGCGGTACGCTTCCCGTTTCAGTGAAGGATGCGACGCGGCGGAGAGTTCGACGTGCTGCCGAGTTGAAGGCAAACCATACGATCGCATACGCCGAAGCCTTTGCTGTGGGTACGGCACTCGAGTTTCGTTCGACGCTTCTCACCGGCGATCCGGAGATAAAGCCGCTCGAGGGGAAGCAAGATCTGGAAGTGCAGTGGCTTCCCCGCCGATCGTGATCGCGCATCTGCAGGAGATGCCCAGTGGCCACTGTACAAGTCCGTTACATCGTCAACGACGTTGACGCGGCCATTGCCTTCTATTGCGAGCATCTCGGATTCCACGAAGACATGCATCCGGCGCCAGCATTCGCGATGCTGTCGCGAGGCGACCTGCGGCTCGTGCTCAGCGCGCCGAATGCCGCGGCAGGCGGCGGACAATCGATGCCGGATGGAACTCGGCAGGTTCCTGGCGGGTGGAATCGATTCGCGATTGAAGTCGCCAGTCTCGAGACGACCGTAGCCAGCCTTCGTGCAGCCGGCGCACACTTTCGAAATCAGATCGTAGCCGGCGTTGGCGGAAAACAGATCATCGTCGATGACCCATCCGGAAATCCGGTCGAACTGTTTCAACCCACGATCGCCGAAGCTCGTCTCGGCGGTCAGTCGTAAATCGGCCTGTTGGCGACGGTCGCGACAAACTGACTGCTCAGATGGCCCAGACGTTCGATCTCATCGTGATCGGCTCCGGTACGGCCGCGCAAAATGTCGCATCGCGGTGCCGTGCCGCCGGTTGGACGGTTGCGATGATCGACAAACGTCCGTTCGGCGGCACGTGCGCGCTGCGAGGCTGCGACCCGAAGAAGGTCCTGGTCGGCGCTGCGGCCGCCGTCGACGCCGCTCGTCTCCTTTCGGGGAAGGGTGTGCGGCCGGAAGCCTTCGCGATCGACTGGGCCGAGCTGATCCGATTCAAACGGACCTTCACCGACCCGCGTCCTGAGACGCTCAAAGCGAAGCTGGCTCGAGCGGGGATTGCCGCGTTTCAGGAAAGCGCGCGCTTCGTCGGTCCGACTCACCTCCGCGTGGGCGATTCGACGCTCAACGCCGCGCGTGCGATCGTCGTCGCGACGGGCGCCCGTCCCGCGGATCTCGCATTCGAGAGCCGCGAACATGTCGCCACGAGCGATCAGTTTCTGGACCTGGCCTCGCTGCCACCGTCGATCGTTTTCATCGGCGGCGGCTATGTGTCGTTCGAGTTTGCGCACGTTGCCGCACGCGCCGGCGTACGTGTGACCATCGTCAATCGCGGTACACGACCGCTCGTCGAATTCGATCCGGATCTGGTGGACCGCCTCATTGCCCGCACGCGCGCGCTTGGCGTGGACGTTCGGCTCGGGGCCGAGGCACGGGCGATCGCCGCCGTCGATGGCCGTTACCGCGTGACGATCGACGGGCCGCGCGGAACCGAGGTGATTGAAGCCGATTTGGTCGTTCACGGTGCGGGCCGTGTACCCGATGTCGACGACCTCGCGCTCGATGTGGGTGGCATTCAATCCTCGCGCGCCGGCATTCACGTGAATCAGTATCTGCAAAGCGTCTCGAATCCGATCGTCTATGCGGCTGGCGACTGCGCGGCGACTGATGGCCCGGCGTTGACCCCGGTGGCGTCGTACGAGGGGCGCATCGTGGCGACGAACCTGCTCGAGGGGAATCACACGACGCCGAGCTACGACGCGATCCCGAGCGTCGTTTTCACGCTGCCGCCGCTGGCGCGAGTGGGGCTTCAAGAATCCGACGCCCGGGCGGCGGGACTCCGGTTTGTCGCGCATCACGAGGACACCAGGGCCTGGTATTCGTCGCGCCGCCTCGGTGAAGAGTGCTCGGCGTTCAAAGTCCTGATCGAGCAGGACAGCCGCAGGATCGTCGGGGCGCACCTGCTCGGGCCGCACGCCGATGAGACCATCAATCTGTTCGCGCTGGGCATGCGCACCGGTACGACGGCCGATCGGTTCAAGGAGCTGCTGTGGGCCTACCCCACACACGGATCCGATATCGCCCACATGGTCTGACGTGGGCGTCACGCAGTCGCACGATCAGGATGCCGGCGGCGCCGTGCCGCCGGATCACTTCGGGCTTCCACCAGTTGAACGCGTGAACGGTGCTGAACTTCCCTTCAAGCGGCTGTTCGCGTCATGCTCCTGCGGCTCGTGCGTGAGGCGCACCTCCGCGGCAGGCTGGCCGACGCAAGAAAGGACAGACGCACGAGCGAGCTCACGTCCGATCGATGTCGACGCCCGACGATTGCAGATACGAACGCGACTGTGAAGCCCGCTTCGCGCTCGGTGTCGTCAGCTCTCTTCGATTCACGACACGAACGTCCTGAAAAGAGCTCGGCGCCTGCGCGATCTTCTTGACGAGCCGCTTCAGGAAGCGTTAGATACAGCGTGATCCGGCTGGCTTCCGGACACGACTCTGGCCGTCACCCGATCCGGCCGGTGGAGAGCTGCATCCGATGAGAAAGTGGCTCAGACGCGCGTTGACCGTGAGTCTCGGTCTGACGTTGGCGGTGATCGCCGCTGCAGGTCAGACCCGAACGTATCGTGCGTCACGCGCTGCCGACGGCAAGCCCAACTTCAACGGCATCTGGCAGGCCCTCAACGAGGCCTATTGGGATATCGAGGCTCATGCCGCCGCGCCGAGCCCGGTGATCGAACTGGGTGCAGCCCACGCGGTCGCGGGCGGCCTGAGCATCATCGAGGGCGGGACGCTTCCGTACAAACCCGAGGCACTGGCGAAAAAACAACAGAACTACGCGAACCGGCTCGAGCTGGATCCGGAGATCAAGTGCTATCTGCCCGGCGTGCCGCGCGCGAACTACATGCCCTATCCCTTCCAGGTCATTCAGGGCCCGAAGTACATCATGATGATCTACACGTACGGGGGCGCGGTGCGCACCATCTACATGGATGAGCACAAAGAAGCGCCTGCTGACAGCTGGATGGGATGGTCGAACGGACACTGGGACGGAGACGCGTTAGTCGTTGATACCACGGGTTTCAACGATAAGACCTGGTTCGACCGCGCAGGAAATTTCCATAGCGACGCGCTGCACGTGGTCGAACGATACACCGCCACCAGCCCTGACCATCTTCTCTATGAGGCGACGATCGAGGATCCGAACGTGTTCACGCGACCGTGGAAGATCAGCATGCTCCTCTACCGCCGATTGGAAAAGAACGCCCAGATCATGGAATTCAGGTGCGTGGAATTTGTCGAAGAGTTGATGTACGGGCATCTCCGCAAGAAGCCGGGGAAGTGACGCGGTGAAAAGGGAGATTCAGATGAATTATCGATTTCTCGCTTTGGTGAGCGGTCTCGTCGTTTCGGCCGTCGTGGCGACGGCGCCGGTGGCCGGCCAGGCGGGAGCGACCGGCGCGAGACCGAATGGAAGCCCGCCGAAGGCCTACGCGGCGCCGCGCACTCCAGACGGGCAGCCGGATCTGCAGGGCATTTGGACTAATGCGACGTATACACCTCTGGAGCGACCGAAGAACGTCACCAAGGAGTTCTACACTCCCGAGGAAGCGCTCCAATTAGCCAAGCGCGCGGCCCTCGAGGAGAGCGACCAGACCGAGCCGGGCACCGTCGCCGACGTGCACTATGACTTTACGCAGTTCGGACTGGACCGAAGCCAGGGAACGATGGCCTTGAACCTGCGCACATCGCTCATCGTCGACCCGGCAGACGGAAGACTTCCTCCACTGTCCGCGGAGGGACAGCGAAGAGCCGCCGAGCGTGCAGCGGCGCGAAAGAGCAGGGGCGGCCCCCACGATTCCGTACAGAACGAACCGCTCAGTGCGCGTTGCATCCTGATGGACCGCAATGGGCCGCCTATGCTAGGCGGGGCCTACAACAACGACTACCAGATCATGCAGGCTCCAGGATACGTGATGATTCTTACCGAGATGCTGCACGATGCTCGCATCATTCCGCTCGACGGACGTCCGCATCTGCCGCCAAACGTCCGTCAGTGGACAGGAAGCTCCCGCGGTCATTGGGAGGGCCAGACGCTCGTTGTCGAAACGACGAATCTCACCGACAAGTTCGCGTTCCAGGGCTCGAGCGAGAACATGCGTCTGACCGAGCGCTTCACGCGCGTGGCCGAGGACACGATCCGCTATCAATTCACGGTCGAAGATCCTGCGACGTGGACAAGATCCTGGTCGGCAGAAGTGCCTTGGAAGAAAACGATAGGTCCGATATTTGAGCACGCCTGTCACGAAGGGAATTATGGCTTGTACAACACGCTGGCCGGCGCTCGGGCAGAGGAGAAGCGAGCCGCCGAGGAAGCCGCGAAAAAGAAATCCCCGAAATAAGGAGGGACTTTCAATGCGCATGAGGCGAGCCGTTGTCGGTGTCGGCGTCGCTCTGTTGCTGGCCGCAGCGCCCGTAATGGCACACCATGCATTTTCCGCGGAATTTGACATCAACAAGCCGTTCAAGTTTCGAGGAATTCTCACGCAGTGGGAAATGATCAATCCCCACTCGTGGTTCCACTTCGATGTGAGAGACGAGAGCGGCACAGTGGTGAGTTGGATGATCGAAGGAGGCAGCCCGAACCAACTCATCAAGCAAGGGGTGACGAAACATACGCTGGCCATCGGGACGGAAATGACCATTGAAGGCTATCAGGCGAAAGACGGGACCAATAAAGGCGTGGGCCGGAATCTCGTGCTAGCCGACGGGCGCAGACTGTTTCTCGGCGGAGCCGCCAGCTCGCCAGACAACAAGCCGGCCGGCAAATAAACCACGAATTTCGCGACGCGCGACGAATGATCGCGCGATGGTGGCTCGCGTCCAGTTGTTGATCGTGCCACCCACGACGTTGCCGGTGCCATTGAACGTCATCGATCCGCCGACGTTCACGGTGGCGAAGAACGATCGCGTCGCGTCGACCGTCGTGCCCGGCACGAGGAGTGCCAGCGACAAATGTTGCCGCGAATTGATCGGTAATGTCTCGATCTGCTGCCGCGTGACGACGCCTGCAACTTCGGCTTTGGTGGTATCGACGACCGGCGCATCGGCGCTGACGGTGACGGTTTCCGCCACAGCTTGAAGCTTCAGCGTGAAGTCGCGTCGCAGCTCCAGCCCGATCGTGATGACGGCGTCTCTCACTTCTTGCGCTGCGAAACCCGATAATTCCGTCCGCAGTACATAACGTCCCGGCAGCAACGCCGGCTATACGTACCGTCCATCCGATTCGCTCGTGACGGTCCGCGTGACACCACTGTCTGCGTTTCGCAGCGAAAGCGTCGCGCCTGGCAGCACGCCGCCCTGTTCGTCGCGGACGACGCCTTCGATCTGACCGGTCCCTTGTACGAACGCGGGCGCGACGAAGACGTCGGCAACCGTGAAGCAGAGGAGCAACGCGATGAGCGACACATGGTTCGTACGCATGAATGACGCCTCCCGTTCGATCGCGGCGCATTCTACGTCGACAAGAAAATCTCCGCAGTGCCGAAAATGTCCGTTAAGCTTGCCGGGCGATTGTATCGACACGTGATGTGAGGTGCGACGTGAGCCGACTCCTTGCACGATTCGCGACCGCGGTGGTGCTCGGCGTCGCCGGCACCGCGGGAGTCGACGTTCGACCACCGCTGTCCCGTGCTCCCGGCACGCACGTCGTCACCGGCAATCGCGGGCTCACTGCGGGTGTGGCCTGGCGGCGTCATGCATCGATCTTGATCGGAGTCGTCTCGGTCGTCGCAGTCTGTTCGTGGTTGGCGGCGCAGTCGGTGTTCACCCTCACCGAGATCCGCGCGGAGCACATCGCGACATTCGTCCCGAGTCAATCGCCGCGTGCCGCCGCTCCCACGATTGCCGCTCCGTCAGGATCGGCGGCAGTCGAGCAAACGACTCCCGGCACGAAGCCCGCCGCCACGCTCCTTACCAGCTTCGACGGTCTCGGCGCCGGATTCACCGGTCCGCAAGGCACGGTCGGCCTGCGCAATCCCTCGGACAACAGCCTCGCTGTCGGGCCGAATCACATCGTGCAAACAGTGAACTCGCGCATGGCGATCTTCACGAAGCAAGGCAAACAGTTCGGAACGACCGGCAGAGCCTTGTATGGTCCTGTGCCGACGAACAACGTGTTCAAAGGGTTCGGCGGCCAGTGCGAAGCGCGGAACAATGGCGACGCGGTCGTTCGCTACGACCAGATCGCCGACCGCTGGCTGATCGTGATGCCGATCTTCGCGCGCGGCCCGGTGAGACCGGACCAGCCCGGCCTCTGGAAAGGCGGAAACGCCGCTTATGTCAGTCCTCCGGGGCGGCTTGGGCAACCCGGACCGGCCGCTCCGCTCTCTCAACCTTCGCCTGCGCCGGCGGAAGCCTCGCCGCAGTCCGCGCAGCCGACGCGAGCGGGAGGCGCCGCGCAGCGTGGCGAAGATGCACCGCAAGGACCGTACTCGATCTGTTATGCCGTGAGCACCGGTCCAGATCCTTTCGGGGCTTATTACCGATACGAATTCCTGCGGCCGCTCTTTCCCGACTATCCGCGTCCGGCAATCTGGCCCGACGGCTACTACGTCGCGACGAGCACCGGCGACAACCGGATTTCCGAGAAGATCGCCACAGAGAAGCATGCGTGCGTCGTTGAACGGGCGAAGATGCTGGCGGGCGAACCGGCGTCGGAACAGTGCCTCGTCATCGAGAACGTGAACTTCCTGAACAACGCCGACATCGACGGAAAGTCTCTTCCGCCCGCCGGCGCTCCGAACGTGATCATGGCAGCCGGAGGCACACAGCTCGAGAACGTCTTCGAAGCCGACTCGGTCGACGTGTGGCAGCTTCACGTGGACTGGAAGCGTTCGGCCAACACGCACGTCACCGGTCCGCAGAAGGTTCGCGTCGCGCCGTATCACTATTTATGTGACGGGCAGTTGTCCAACTGCGTGCCGCAACCAGGCACCGATCGCCGCCTCGATTCGCAAGGCGACAAGATCATGGCGCGGCCCGTGTATCGCCGGATTGGCGATCAGGAGTCGGTGGTCGCCGTGCACTCAGTCAATACCGCCGCGGGCGGCGGCGGCGTGCGCTGGTACGAGCTGCGAGTCGACAGACAGCGCAACGTCACTCTGCATCAGCAGGGGACCTACGCTCCCGACAGATTCTTCCGCTGGATGGCAAGTCCGGCGATGGACCGTGCGGGCAACATCGCGATCGGTTATTCGTTCGGCGGCGCGCCAAACTTTGCGGGCCAGCGGTTCGCCGGCCGGCTGGCAGGCGATCCTCCAGGCGTACTCACTCTGCGAGAAACCGTCCTCGTCGAAGGAGAGAGCGCCCAGGACGCGATGCGATGGGAGGACTACACACAGACCGCCATGGACCCGAACGACGACTGCACGATCTGGTACGTGGGCGATTATCTGAAGAAAGGCGTCGGGACGTATTCGACGAAGATTGGCGCCTTCCGTTTACCGGGCTGCGGCACGTAGGAAAGCTATGCGCGATATCACTCGGCGTCATTTCCTGAAGGCTGCTCCGATCGCTGCTGGTGCGATGAGCTATGTCGCCGCTGCGAAGGCACAGAACACACGTCCGTCGCCACGAATATCCGACGCGGCCTATTCATCGATCGCTGACTATCCGATACGGCCGAAACGTTATTCCGAAGTCGCGATCAGCGACGGCTTCTGGAAAAGAAAAGTCTGCGCATTCCCGGCTGGGCACGCAATCGACCCGTGCCAGGGTCGTTGTACTCAGACATCGATCGCAGCGAGACAACGATCTCGATCGAGATCAACGGCACGAGCGTCAGCGCTGTTGCAGACAGGATGGGATATGCGTCGCTCGATCGACGACAAGCATTTCCCTCGAAGAGTTCGAGCCATTCGGCAGTTCTGATTGATCGTCGTTGCCCCTCTGACTGGAGCTGAATTGGATACGGCTCGCACACCTCACCGTGTCACCGCGTGCGCAGGGCTGGTTCTCCTTGGCGCGCTCGCCGGATGTTCCTCGTCGAAGCCGACGCCGACTCCTGCGCACACGACGGCTGCGTCGCAGGCCGCTTCGCTCTGGGGTGACCTCGAGCCGGTCGTGTCGGTCAAGGAATTGATGAAGTACATGATCGATCCTGTGGCCGATAACATCTTCAACGCTGTCGGTACCTCCGTCACCAAGCACGGGGTTGTCGACGTCGAGCCGAAGACCGAAGAAGACTGGGACAAGATTCGCATCGGTGCCGTCTCTCTTGCGGAGAGCGCGGATCTGCTCAGGATTCGTCGACCGTTCACGCCGCCCGGAGACGAGAACGACAGCGCCGGACCGGATGCGGTCGAATTGTCGCCGGCACAGATCACCGCGAAAGTCGAACGCGATCCTGTCGAATGGAACGCACGCGTCGAGGCGCTCAGGAATGTGGCGCTCGAAGCGATCGACGTCGTCAAGAGAAAAGATGTCGACGAGCTGTGGGACGTCGGCGAGAATCTCGACAAGGCGTGTGAAGCGTGCCATCGGAGCTACTGGTACCCGGGCGAAGGCGCCGAGTTCTATCAGAAGCTCCAGCGCCGCCTGGAGCAATTCCGCGAGCAGTCGCCGTCGGGCAACGCCGGCGCGAAGCCGCGGAAACAGTGAGGGTCCGCAAATGAGGTTCGGATCGAGGCAGGCGACCGCCGTCGCCGTCGTTGCCATCGGGAGCGTCGCCGCGTTTTCTGCTACCTCGCCTCATATCGCCGCCCGGACGCGGACGCTGGCGACGACGGTCAACTGGCCCCTTCACAATCTGGATCTTGCCGGCTCGCGTTACTCGACGCTCGATCAGATCAACCGCTCCAACGTGAAGTCGCTGGTGCCACGCTGGCTCTTCCAGCACGGCGTCATCGACGGCGTCAGCAATCAGACGACACCCATCATCGTCGACGGCACGATGTACGTGACCGATTCGCGCGGAAGCGTGTACGCAGTGGACGCGGCCGACGGCCACCTGCTGTGGTCGTACGACGTCACGGCCAAGCTCGGTGGCGGCGCGCGCGAAGGCTATGTGTTCCGCAACCGCGGTGTGACCTACGGCGACGGCATCGTGTACGCAGCCGGCGGGTCGTTCATCTTCGCGCTCGACGCGAAGACGGGCAAACCTGTTCCGGCGTTCGGGAAGGAGGGCCAGGCCAGCGTCATCCTCGACGTGCTGAACCAGCGCTACACCGACGTCAGGTCGGCGATCAGCATGGGCTACTGGTTCACGACGGCGCCGCAATACTTCAACGGCGTTCTGTACATCGGGAGCACACGCAGCGAGAGCCATATCCCCGGCGGCCACGTGCTCGCGGTGGACGCGAAAACGGGAAAGGTGCTCTGGCACTTCAACACCATTCCACAGGACGAGAACGATCAGGGCTGGGACGTGGCGGGCCCGACCTGGGTTGGCGGGGAGCGCAATGGGGGCGGCATCTGGGAAACGGCGGCGATTGATCCGGAGCTCGGGATGCTCTACACGGCGGTCGGCAATCCGTTCGGTGACAGCAGCAAGCGTGCCGGCATGAATCTCTTCACCGACTCGATCGTCGCGCTGACGCTGGATACGGGTCGGCTCGAGTGGTACTTCCAGCAGACGCACCACGACGTGTGGGACTACGACTCGGGCGCGCCGCCGATCCTGTTCGACATGCAGGTGCGCGGCCGGCGCGTCAAGGCGCTGGCCGAGGCGAGCAAGAACGGGTTCCTCTACATCCTCGATCGCGAGACGGGAAAGCCGGTGCACCCAATCAAGGAGATGCCGGTGCCGACCGACAGCGCGGGGGCGGGAGAGTCGCCATGGCCGTCACAGCCGATTCCGTTCACGGCCAGCGGCAAGCCCATGGAGCCGGTCTGTCCCATCGAGCCGCTCGAGATCCCCGCGGAGCAACTCGCCAAGAGCAAGCCCGTACCCGTGTTCAGTCCACGGCGGCCGAACCAGATCAGTGCTCCCGGCACCGGCGGCGGCACCAACTACAGCCCATTGTCCTACAGCCCGCGGACGGGTCTCCTTTACGTCAACGCCATCGATCAGCCATTCAACGCAGGACGCGGACCGAAGGGGTACTTCTCCGCCTACGATCCGACGACCGGGGAATTGAAATGGCGCAAGATCTTCGAAGGCTTCGGCCAGGCCGGATCGGCCGTAACGGCGGGTGACGTCGTCTTCGTCGGTACCGGCAGCAACATCGCGGGCTACTTCTTTGCGTTCGATGCGAAGACCGGCGACGAGCTCTGGAAGTTCAACACCGGATCGGGCGTGTTCTCGTCGCCGTCGGTATACGCCGTCAACGGCCAGGAGTTCGTAGCCGTCGCCTCTGGCGGTGGTGATCGCGGACGTCGGGGTGGCGATCTCATCCTGAGCTTCGCGCTGCCGCCTCGCTGATCTCCCACACTTCGAAGGAAAGCGGCGACAAGTGAGGGTCCGCAAATGATTTTCGGATCGAGGCCAGCGATCGCTGCCGTGGTCATCATCGTGCTCGCGGCGGCGAACGGAATCGATCGCCGCGCCCTGGCCCAGCGCCAAGCGGCGGCGCCGACGAAACCGATGATGGTGGAGGACGTGTTCAAGAACGTTCAGGCGCTCAAAGGCATCGGCGTCGACGATTTCCTGCTGACGATGGGCATCATGTCGGCAGCGGTCGCTTCCGACTGCGTCGGATGTCATCCGTCGGCCGGCACCGACCACGTCGACTGGGCGCTCGACACCCCGAGAAAAAGGACCGCACGCCGCATGGTGCAGATGGTGACCGCGATCAACCGCGACAACTTCAACGGACGGCAGGTCGTCACCTGCTGGACGTGTCATCGCGGCCGCGACCGACCGGTGACCACTCCGACACTGGATGCGGTGTACGGCCCGCCGACCGATGAATCCGACGATGTGCTCACGCAGGCTCGGGGAGTGGCGTCGGTCGATCAGGTTCTCGACAAATATCTGCGCGCGATAGGCGGAGCCCAGAACGTCGCGCGAGTCGCCAGCTTTGTCGCCACGGGGAAGAGCGTCGGCTACCGCGGGTTCGGCGGCGGCGGCGTCGTCGAAGTTTCGGCTCAGACGCCCGATAAGCGCGCGACGCACATCAGCTTCCCGGAATATCCAGATCGCGGCGTCAGCGCCAGGACGTTCGATGGCCGAACCGGCTGGATCGCCACGCCGCTCGCCGTCGTGCGGAAGTACGAGCTCGCGGGAAGCGAGCGAGACGGTGCGAGACTGGACGCGATGCTGTCGTTTCCAACACAGATCAAACAGGCGCTCACGAATCTGCGCGTGGGTCCGCCGGCGACGATCGCGGATCGGGACGTGACAGTCCTTCAGGGGAACGGCCCGAATGGCACGCTGGCGACGCTGTATTTCGACGATCGGTCAGGCCTGCTGGTGCGAATGGTGCGTCACGGCCGGTCACCGATCGGCCGCGTCCCGACGCAGGTCGACTACTCTGACTACCGTGATGTCGATGGAATCAAGTTCCCGTTCCGCTGGACGTTCGCATGGCTGGACGGCCGCGACAACTTCGAGTTCAGCGATGTGAAGCTGAATGTCCCAATCGACGCCGCCAGGTTTGGCGAACCGAACGTGGCGGTGGCGGCGGCGAAGTAGGGCAGGTAGATTGATGATTCGGTTCCTGGCGTCGGTTCTCGTGGCGATTGTCACGGTCGCGCTCTCTGCCAATCAGGCGTCCGGACCGGCCGCTGCGGGCGATGCCGCCGCATTCTCGACGTTCTTTCATGCTCGTACTGCGCGCGAAGCCGCCGACGCCTCCGATCAGATCGTCGCGAGCGGAGTCGGATTCGACGAGGCGTTCGCTCGCCTCAGGCAGGGCCGCGTCTACTCGCGCGACGTGCGCCGAGGAGTCGTGCAGGGGAGCTATCGCAGCGAGGGTGGTGAGTACTTCTACACGCTCGACGTTCCGGAGAGCTACGACCCGGCACGCAAATACCAGGTCCGCGTCCAGCTCCATGGCGGCGTCGGCCGCATCGAGGCCAACACGTCGCCTCGCTCCGGATCGAACGCCCGCCTGCCTGGCGCCGAACAGATCTACGTCGTGCCGTACGCCTGGAGAGACGCACCGTGGTGGAGCGGCCGCCAGATCGACAACCTTCGTGCGATTCTCGATGTGGTGAAGCGGACGTACAACGTCGACGAGAACCGTGTCGTGTTGTCCGGTGTCTCCGACGGCGGAACCGGCGCCTATTACACGGCGATGCGGGAAACGACGCCGTTCGCGAGCTTCCTGCCGCTCAACGGCTTCATCATGGTCCTGAAGAGCGAAACGGCTGAAGCCGACGGCGATCTCTTTCCCAACAACCTGCTGAACAAGCCGCTGTTCGTCGTCAACGGCGGGCGCGATCCGATGTATCCCACCAGCGTTGTCGATCCGTATGTCGAGCACTTGAAAAGTCATGGCGTCGAGCTCGTCTATCGCCCGCAACCCGCCGCGGCGCACGACACGTCGTGGTGGCCCGAGATCAAGGATTCGTTCGAGCGGTTCGTGGCCGATCATCCACGGCGGCCGCTGCCGGACGCGCTGAGCTGGGAGAGCGGACCGCCGAACATCCCGAGCCGGGCGCATTGGGTCGTCATCGAACGGCTCGGCGCCGAGCGGGAGCGGGCGACGGCCGCGGCAGGAGCCAAAGACGAGCGTTCGATGCCCGACGTGAACAGGATGTTGACGCGTCCTGCCCTCGACTTCGGAATCCGCGGGAGCGGCACGCGCATCAATCGCGTCGTCAACGGATCGAACGCCGAGCAGATCGGCCTCCGAACGGGAGACATCGTTCTCACAATCAACAACCAACCCGAATCTCCCGGCACCGACGTCGCGGAACTTCTTCGCGGCTATCCGTCGGGGCGACCTCTGTTGCTCACCGTCGATCGCGGCGGCGAATCGGTGCGCGTGTCCGGCCGGTACGCGCCGACTGTGCTGCCGGGCGAATCCGACGCGATGTTTCCGCGGCAGCGCGAATCCGGACGTGTCGATCTGGTTCGCACCGGAAACAGGATCGACGCGACGAGCAGAGGCGTTGCGGCGCTCACGCTGCTGCTGTCGCCGGATCAATTCGATCTGAATCGGGCGATCACGGTCGTGGTGAACGGGCGGACGGCGTTCGACGGTATCGTTCAGCGGGACGTCCGGACGCTGCTCAAATGGGCCGCTCGCGACAACGACCGGACGATGCTCTTCGGGGCTGAGTTACAGATTGCGGTAACGCCTTAGGGCAGCCCTCACGGCTGCCGCTGCGGTTGGCAGACCTCTGAGGCCTGCGCTACTTCAGAGGCTCGTCGGTGCCTGCGAAGATCTTCGTGCCGTCAGGCAGCGTGATGTTCGTGGCGTTCGCGAACTCCTTGCCGTTCTTCGCGGCGAACCCCTCGACCTTGATGACCGCGCCGTACTGCATCGAGCTCTTCTTCCAGCCGCGACGCAGCAGCGCGTTGGGCGGTCCCATCTCGATCGCCCAGTTCACGACCTTGCCGTCGGGACCTTTGACATCGATGTAGATCCACGCGTGCGGATTCGTCCAGTCCGCTTTCGTGAGCGCGCCCTCGAGCACGACCGGCTTGTCCTGATCGAATTCGGCCGAAAACGCATGGTGCGCGCCGGCCGCCGCGGTCAACCCCATCAGCCAGAGACTCGCCGCCGCGACGGTTCGTTTCTTGTCCATCGACCTCACTCCTAGGGCACGTCGACGCGAATGCCGCTGATGTCGGTGTTCGTCATCAGCAGCAGATTCTTGTCGTTTCCTTCGAAGCACGCATATTCGACCGGCACATAGTTCTTCGGCGCGCGCGCGAACGCGTAGTACGCGATGGTCCACGGCTGGGTGAACACCTTTGGATCGTCGATTCTGGCTTCGTAGTGAATCGTGTTCGCGTCGATTGGCGTATAGCGTTCGGTCACCCGATACAGTTCGCTGTGGGGAATGCCGTGACCGGTCGTCAGCGATTCCGCGGGAACGCCGGGTGTCGCGGAGACCGCGCCGATCACCCAGTTGTTACTGAGATTGTTGGTGAAGTTCGTCACTTCGACGACGAGGACGTTCCCTTCCCAACGGCCGCGCGACACGCCCATGGCCTTGCGGATGTTCGGATCGAGCGGCGGACGTCCGTCGAGCGGGATCGTCCGATACAGGTGGTTCTGCTCGTAGAAGATGACCACGTAGCCGGGCTTCTGGAAGATTTGATAGCCGACGACCGGCGCCGAAATGGTCGTACGCGGCACGCCGGGGGCGAGGCACAGGACGCGACCGTCGAGGTACTCGATCTTTCCTTGGTTCGCGATGATGTCCTTGCGCCGGGCCAGCGCCTCGGGCGTCAGCGGGATCTTGCCGTCTGCCGGATCCACACCCACCGGCCGCGCGATCGCTCCCTCAGGCAGCTTCGGACGCTCGTTGAGGCTGTAGGAAAACTCGCTGTTCGCGCGGTTCGGCGCGCGGTTCGCCATCGGCACCAGCGGCGTCTCGATGCCGCGAGGCAGCGGGATGGCAACGTAAAGGCCGGAGATGTCCGGCTGACCGTCGGCGGTCCGCGGCGGCGAATATGCGCTGACCGGGCGCGCGTAGGGCGGATAGTTCGCGTTTGGCGCGACGCCGCGTCCCGCAGGCGGAGCGCCGCGTCCATCCTGCGCGCCGCCGGCACCAGGCAGAAACAGAACGGCAAGCAGCGGACCCGCAATGGTGATCGACGTCCTCATGGCTGACCGCCTCGCTTCTTGAACAGCTTCTCGTACACGTGTTCCGCGCACTCGTAATCGAGCAGTTCGAGGTTCTTCTCGAGGCGCCGATAGATGATCATGCTCAATTTCCACGGTCGCGTGAACACCTTGGCATCGTCGATCGTCGCCTCGTAATTGACGTGGGTCGCGTCCATCGGCGTGAAGCGTTCGACGACCTTAAGCGCGTCGCTGTGGAAGTTTCCTGCCCCGTCGAACCAGGTCTTGTCGCCCAGGCTCACGGTATCGACGACCAGCGTGTCGCCTTGCCACTTTCCGCGCGCGTCGCCCATCCAGAAGTCCAGATCGTCGAGGTGCGCCGTCCCGTCCAGGAAGATCGTACGCGTGGCGTGAGCGAATTCGTACGCGATCCCGATGTGGTTCGGCGTCTGCGTGATTTCAAAGGGAAACGGAAGATACATGGCGCGCGGCACGCCGGGCATGTAGCACTTCCTGAGCGGATCGGCCATGAGCCGGTTCTGAAAGTTCTCGTTTCGCTTGGCCAGCGCCCACGGCTGGTAGGGGATGGTGCCACCCTCCACGACACCGAACCCCGCGGGAACACCCTCGCTCGCCGAATGGGCTTCGATGTTCCAGTGGGCGGTGCCGAGAGCCTGCCAGATGCCATTCAGATCGGGCTTGCGGTCGGGGGTGCGCGGCCCGTTGTACGTGGAAGCGGGGTCGACCGCCGAAGCACGCGGCGGCGTCGCGCCGCGCTGCGCCTGCGCGAGGCCGGCGCCCATCCCGATCGTCAGCAGGGCGAGGCTGGTTGCGGCGCCGATGGTCGCGATCGGCTTCTTCATCCTGACGCGCGAGAGTCTACCTCACGATCGCGATTTTCTTCAGCACTGGCGTCCTCCGACCCGAGATCGCGGTTACGGATTCAGTTCCCTGACGGGCCGGACCTCGACGCTGCCTTCGCGCGCCGGCGGAATCTTCGCGGCCGTCTGGATCGCCTCGTTCAGGTCCTTCGCTTCGATCAGATAAAAACCTGCGAGCTGCTCCTTCGTTTCCGCGAACGGACCGTCGGTCACCGACACCCGCCCGTTGCGCACTCGCACCGTCGTGGCGGTGTCGACGGGTTGAAGCGCTTCGGCCGCGATCAGCACCCCGCGGCTCCGCATCCCGGCGCCGCAGGCGGCGCATTCGCTGTCGGGCACCGCGTGCAGTTTCTGTGGTTCCATGTACACGAGGCACAGGTATTTCATTGACGTCCCCATGATCAGCCTCCGAGCCCGGCGATCCGACGTTCGAGAAAGCGCCGCTCCGGTTCCTGTCGCGTCAGCGCGAGCGCGCGCTCGAACGAGCCGCGGGCGTCCGCGGTTCTTCCAAGACGCCGGCACAACTCGGCGCGCGCCGCGTGGGCGAGACGGTAGTCGGCGAGATCGCCGCGCGCCAGGATTCGGTCGATGATCGCGAGGCCCGCGGCCGGGCCGTCCCGCATCGCGAGCGCCACCGCTCGATTCAGCTCGATGACGGGTGACGCGTCGAATCCGAGCAGCGCGTCGTAGAGCCCGACGATCTCGGCCCAGTCGGTCGCGTCGGCGCTCGGCGCCTCGGCGTGCACCGCTGCGATCGCCGCCTGAATTGTGTACAGACCGAAACGCCGCGACGACAACGCCTGTTCGACGAGCCGGATCCCCTCGCCAATCTGATCGCGGTTCCACAGCGCGCGATCCTGCTCTTCGAGCAGAATCAGCTCGCCGGACGCCGACGTTCGCGCCGCGCGCCGTGAATCGTGCAGGAGCATCAACGCCAGCAGGCCCTTCGCTTCGGGCTCGGGCAGCAGATCGACGAGCAGCCGCCCCAGACGAATCGCTTCAGCCGACACATCATGCCGCGTCAGCGTCGCGCCAGAGGACGCCGCGTATCCCTCGTTGAAGACGAGATAGATCACGCGCAGCACGGCGTCGAGCCGCTCGGGCAGATCGCTGCGTGCGGGCACTTCGTACGGAATCCGCGCGTCGCGGATTTTGCCTTTCGCGCGCACGATTCGCTGAGCCAGCGTCGGCGCCGGCGTCAGAAACGCGCGCGCAATCTCCTCCGTCGTCAGACCGCACACCTCGCGCAGCGTGAGCGCGATCTGCGCGTCCGGCGCCAGCGCCGGATGGCAGCAGGTGAAAATCAGACGAAGGCGGTCGTCTTCGACACTCTCTTCGTCGGCCCATGCCGCCGTATCGATCACCGCGATGTCGGCGTCGCCGGCTTCTTCGAGCGCGCCAAATCGGGCACGGCGGCGCATCGCGTCGATCGCCTTGAAGCGTCCGGTGGAGACCAGCCACGCGCGCGGACTCTTCGGCACCCCTTCGCGCGGCCATTGTTCGAGCGCCGCCCTGAACGCTTCGTGCAGCGCTTCCTCGGCGGCATCGAAGTCGCCGAGCAGGCGAATCAGCGTCGCGAGCACCCGGCGCGAATCGGAAAGGTAAACGGCGCTTACCGTCTCGTGGACGTTGTTCAGAGGGTCGGTCACTGGCACGGCGACCGATCACAGCATCTCCGGTCCGCAAGCGCAAGGCCGTCAGGTTGCCAAGTTCCTTCCCGCTGCAGATTGGTCGAACGGCGCGCGGTTGGATCGACACCAGCGATCAGAAACGCAGAGATCGCAAAGACCGCAAATGAATTTCGAGGTTTCGTCGATTACCGGAAATCGACGTTCAGCGTGAACGGCGCGGCGCCGATGGTCACCGTGTATCGGCGCTCGCCGCCGGCGGCGCGGCGGACGACGAGCTCGTGCGTGCCCAGCGGCACCGGCGCGGCGCTCACCGGCGTGTCGCCGATGCGGGCGTTGTCGAGCCACACTTCCGCGGTTTCGGCTGCAGTGACGGTGAGCGTCGAGGGCGGCGGCGTGATCCGGAGCGTCGCACCCTCGCCCGGCTTCACCTCGACGCGGTGGCCCGACTCGTACGCGAGCGTCCGATTCGCCACGCGAAGCTCGTGAACGCCGGGCGGCAGCATGACCTGATTGCGCTCGTCCGGCCGCAGGACGCGCCCGCCTTCGCTGATCGTCACCTCGAACGGCGCGTACACGACCACCCAGCCGGAGAATATCGACTCGTTGACTTCAGCCGTCTCGCCAGCGGCGATCGAGACGGTTCGGCGCACGGTGCCTTCGACGCTCCTGATCACGATCTCGTGCCGGCCAGGCGACAGATCGGGGATCGTCGCCGGAGAGACGCCGCGCGGTTTGCCATCGACCATGACCTGCGCACCGGAAGGCGTCGACTCCACGTGGAGCGTGCCGACCGGTCGCGCTGGTGCGACCGGTTTGGCGCCCTTTTTCGATCCGGACGTCGTCGTCCGGTTCGGTCGCGTCTGGAGCGCCTTCGACAAGTACGGCAATCCGACGTACGCGGCGCCGCCCAATGCGGCAACACCGGCAGCGCGCACGAGCCACTTCGCGGCCGACGGCCCGAGGGATCGACCGACGTCCGCGACTCGCCCGGCAAGAGACGGTTGCGGTGGAATTGGAGCGGCCGGTGGCGGCTTCGGCACCGTCGTCGCTCGCGGCACTGGCTCGATGTGCACGGTCGCGGGCACCGCAGCTGCGACGACGACGCTCGGCGGCGACGGAATCGCGAGCGGTCGGTTCGTCCACGTCGAGCGTCGCGCGCGACCCCACGCCGACGCCGCTCGCGCGGCCGCGATCAGATCGGCGTCTCGACCGGACGGGCTGTCGTGCGCAGACACAACCACAAACTATAATTGGTTCCGCCTCACGCGATGACCGATCGCCGCACCCCGCCCAAAGCCGAACCTTTGCCGCAACTGGTCAGACAGTATCTCGCGACCAACGCGCAGCGCGAGCTCGACACGCTGCGGTCGGAGCTCGACTCGCGTCTCGCGGCGCTCGAGGGGGCGCTCGCGCATCCCGACCCGCGCGCGTCGCTCGAGAATCTCGTGCTCGAGCTGGCGCGCGTGGCGACGGCGGAAGCCGAAGCGGCGGCGACGCGCGCGTCGCTCGAAGCACAGCTGAATGCCCAGGATCGCGCGGCCGCAGCCGCCGCCGACGCGCAGCGCACGCTCGAAGCGGAGCGCTCCACTATCCAGACGCTGCAGCACGATCTCGACCAGGCGCGCAAGATGCTCGAGGGAGAGCGCAAGGCCTCCGCCCGGCTCCGCCACGAAATCGAAGACGAGCAGCGAACGCTCGGCGAGGAGCGCGAGGCCGCCGCGCGCACGCTGCGCGAGCTGGAGCGCGCGCAGGCGGCGCTTCAGCAGGCGCTGGCCGCGGGCGCCGGTCCGCGCGACGCACTCGAAGAAATGGATCGCGCGCTCCGCCATGAGCGCGAGCGCAGCGCGGCGCTCGACGCCGACGTCGCGCGTCAGCGTGAAGCGGTCGCGCAGCTGTCCGAGACGCGCGCGGCGCTCGAAAGCCAGCTCGCGGCGGCGCAGCAGTCTGCCGGCGACGTGCGCCAGGCCGAGGACGATGCGCGCAAGATCGAGGAGCTGGAGTTCACGCTGCAAATCGAGCGCGAGCGCACCGTCGCGCTCGAAGCGGAGCTTCAGGTGAAATCGGATGCCCTCGCGCAGCTGTCGGACTCGCGCGCCGCGGATGACGAGTACCGACGCGCGGCGACCGACGCGCTCGAACGGCGCTACGCGGATCTCGAACGCCAGCACGCCGCCGCCATACAACGCGCGGAGGAGGCCGCGAACGAACGCGATGCGATGGCGGCGGCGGCGGAATCGGCGCGGCAGGAAGCCGCCGTGGCTCAGATCGCCGTCGACACGCGATTGGCGGACATCGAAGCCGAGCGCGCGGAAGCCGAGAAGCAATTGAAGGAGGCGCACGCCCGCGCGGCCGACGCCGACGCGCGTGCGGCGCACGAGAGCGGACGTGCCGCCGAAGCCGACGCGCGAGCGGTTGAAGCCGACGCGCAAGCGGCCAAAGCAGCGACGCATGCTGAGGAAGCCGACGCGCGTGCGGCCGAATCGAGCGCGCGCACGTCCGAAGCAGATGCTCGGACCGCCGAAGCGGACCAGCGGATCGCGGAAGCCGACGCGCGAACCAGGGACGCCGACGCTCGTGCTGAGGCTGCCGAACGGCGAATCGCCGACGCGGACGCGCGCGCATCGTCGATGGAAGCTCGAATCGGCGAGCTCGACGCGCGGGCCGGCGAGGCGGAGGCGCGTGCGAGCGAAGCCGATGCCCGCGCAAGAGACGCCGGCGTGCGTTCCACCGACGCCGACGCGCGCATCGCCGAGGCCGAAGATCGCGCCTCGGCGGCCGTCGCTGAGAGCGAGCGCCTCGCCGCGATGCTCGAGGCGGCAAAGAAGACCGTTCAGGGGATGCACGCTGCCGTCGAATCGCGCCTCGAGGCGATCGAAGCGAAGCGAGCACGGACTACGAAGGCGCTGGAAGAAGCCGAGGCGCGGGCCGACGCCGCCATCCGAGAGCGGGACGAGCTGGCCGCGCGCCTCGACGCGACGAGCCAGGCGGCGCCGGCGTCGCAGGACGACCCTGGCCTCACCGAGCGGCTCCTGGCGGCGACCGAGCGGATTCGCCTGCTCGAGCTCCAGCTGTTCGAGCGCGATCGCGGGCCGAAAGATCACGACGTGGATCTTGCGGCGATGCTCGAGACGCCGCCGCCGGCGCCATCGGAGCAGGCGGGGCAGCGTGCGAAGCGTCACGAATTTCCGGCGCGAACGAAGATTCAAATCGATCGGCAGCCCGCCGCGCTCGTCGATCTCTCGGTCACCGGCGCACAGGCTATCTGCGCTGCCTCGCCGGAGGTGGGCCGCATCGTCACCGTATCGCTGCTGTCCGACGAGGCGCCGTGCTTCTGCCAGGGACGGCTCTTGTGGGCGCGGCGCGAACAGTCGGCCAAGGGGCGGCCGTTCCGGTATCGCGTCGGGCTCATGTTTACCGACATCGACGAAGCGGCCGTCGAGAAATTCATCGAGCGTCACGCGCTGCCGCAAACCTGACGCGGCCCCGTTCCGTCCAAGCTTTCACTGGTTGCTCGGGATCCACTGCCGGGAGATTCCATGCTGCGCACGCTCGCCGCCGACCTTCGCTACGCGTTCAGGGTGCTCGTTCGCACGCCTTCTTTTCTGATCGCGGTCGTGGCCGTCCTCGCGATCGGCATCGGCGCCAACACCGCCATTTTCAGCATCGTCAACGCCGTGCTGCTGCGTCCGCTGCCGTTCGACGAACCGGACCGGCTCGTGCGGCTGTTTCACATTCCACCGCAGAGCACGTTCCCGGGATTGAAGAGATTTTCCGTCTCGCCAGCGAATTTCTACGACTGGAAGCGCGACGCACGACTCTTCGAGCGGATGGCGATCTATCGGTTCCGGCAGTTCGCGCTTACCGGCGGCAGCGATGCGGAGTCGGTCGTCGCAGGCGCCGTCGGCACCGATTTCTTCGAGGTCGTGCGCGCACGGCCGGCGCTCGGCCGTGTATTCCTGCGCGAAGAGGACGCTCCCGATCGCGGCCATGTCGTGATCCTGAGCGACGGATTCTGGAAGAGCCGTTTTGGCGCGGCCACCGACGTCGTCGGCCGAACGCTGAAGCTCGATGGCGAGCCGTACACGATCGTCGGCGTCATGCCGGCGCGCTTTTCGGTGACGTCGTGGGCCGCGTCGGCTCGCGACCTGTGGGTGCCGCTCGCGTACACCGACGAGGAGCGCGCAGTCCGCGAGAACCATAACGCGCAGGTCATCGCGCGGTTGAAGCCCGGCATCACCGTCGGCCAGGCGCAGTCCGAGATGACCGTCATCTCGACGCGCCTCGAACATGAGTACCCGCAGGCGAATGCGGGGTGGGGCGCGACCGTGATTCCGCTGCAGGAGCTGATCGTCGGCGACATCCGGGTGTCGCTCGTCATGCTGCTCGGCGCCGTCGCGCTCGTCTTGCTCATCGCCTGCGCGAACGTCGGGAATCTGCTGTTCGCGCGCGGCCTCATGCGTCGTAAGGAGCTGGCGATCCGGTCGGCGCTCGGCGCAGGGCGAGGCCGCGTGTTTCAACAACTACTCGTCGAATCGCTGGTGCTCGCGTCCGCCGGCGGCGCGGCCGGCCTGTTCCTCGCGCGCGTCGGGCTCCGCGCCGGCGCGGCCCTGCTCGCGAAACAGGTGCCGCGAGCCGACGAGATCACGATCGATGTGCGCGTGCTGCTGTTCGTCGCCGGAGCGTCCATTCTCACCGGCATCCTCGCCGGAGCTCTGCCCGCGCTTCGGGCCGGCCGGACCGATCTCAACGACGCGCTGAAAGAGGGCGGCCGTCACGAGGGCGCCGTCGGCGTCCGCACGCGCCGCCTGCTCGTCGTGTGCGAGGTGGCGCTCTCGCTCGTGCTGCTGATGGGCGCAGGCGTAATGCTTCGCAGCCTGCTCGCCCTTCGGCACGTCGACGCCGGATACGACCCGCGCAACGTGCTGACGATGCACGTGTCGCTGCCCGAGACGCGGTACTCGACGCCGGCACAGAAGAGCGCGTTCTTCGACCAGGCGCTGCAGCGGATTCGCGCGCTGCCGGGCGTCGAAGCTGCCGGCGCAATCGACGATCTTCCGGCGCAGGGCGGATCGGTGCAGCCGATCGTTCTCGAAGGCCACGCCGAGCTGCTGCCGCGCGATCAGCCGACGGTCGAAGTGCGCAAGATTACGCCCGGCTATCTGCGAGCGATGCGCATCCCGCTGCTGCGCGGGCGCGACGTCGCGGATCGCGACGCCGAGGTGATGCTCGTGAGCCGGTCTGCGGCCGCGCTGCTGTGGGGCGACGCCGACCCGATCGGCCGCCGCGTCACGCTGCCGCTTCAGTCGAAGATCGTGGTCAAAGAGATCATCGGCATCGTCGGCGACGTCAAGCAGGGCGAGCTTTCCGCGGCCGCCGGTGCGGCCGTGTACGAATACACGCACGATCGGCCGTGGGGGAGCCTGTCCTTCGCGGTCAGAACAACGGTTCCGCCGGCATCGCTCGCGCAATCGGCGGCCGGCATCGTGCGAGCGATCGATCCCGAGGAACCGGTCGAAGACATCCGCACGATGGAAGCGGTGGTCGACGAAACGCTGACGTCGCAGCGCTTCAGCGCGCTCCTGCTCGGCATGTTTGCCGCCGTCGCGCTGGTGCTCGCGTCGGTCGGCATTTACAGCGTGCTCTCGTACATCGTGCGCGGCCGCAGCCACGAAATCGGCATCCGGACGGCGCTCGGCGCCGGGACGGCCGACGTCGTACGCCTCGTCGTCGTCGAAGGAATGACGCCGGCGATCGTCGGCATCGCGGCTGGCGCCGTGGCGGCGCTTGGTTCAGCGAGAATCCTCGAGAAGCTCGTCTTCGGCGTCAGCGCCTCCGACCCGCTGACGCTCGCCGCCGTCGCCGGCGCGCTCGCGCTGGTGGCCCTCGTCGCGAGCCTCGTCCCCGCCTACCGCGCCTCACGGCTCGATCCGTTGAACGTGCTGCGTTCGAATTAGTCAGCCCGCAGGTTCTTGACCACAGAGACACGGAGACTCAGAGATCCGGAGACACAGAGATTCAACCGGAGAGCCCGCAGAGTGGACGCCGAACGGAGGCGCTCTGGGCTCTCTGTGCCTCGGTGGTCAAGAACCTGCGGGCTCTGCACGGCGCACGCGATGGACACGGAGCACGGGGCGGCCAGCCTCACGATCATCGACGGCGAGAACATGGATTGAGTCGCAGCGACGTTACCGTCCCATCGTATAGAACTCGTCGTTCGGTTTCAGCGCCAGGAGATTCGCCACGCGGTTCGACAGCGCGAAGAGCGCCGTGATGCACCCGATGTCCCAGATGTCGTCGTCGGTCATCCCGTGCCTCCTGAGCGCCGCGAAATCCTCCTCGTTCACCTCGTGCGATCGCTCGGCGACCTTCACGGCGAAGTCCAGCATCGCCCGCTCGCGGGGCGTCAAATCCGCGTTGCGATAGTTGATCGCGACCTGATCGGCGACGCGCGGCTTCTTCGCTCTGATGCGCAGGATCGCGCCGTGCGCGATGACGCAGTAGTGGCAATGATTCAGGCTCGACGTCGCGACGACGATCATCTCCCGCTCGGCCTTGGTCAGCCCGCCCGGTTTCTCCATCAGCGCATCGTGATACGCGAAGAACGCGCGGAACTCGTCGGGCCGATGCGCCCAGGCCAGGAACACGTTCGGGACGAATCCGGCCTTCTCCTGTACCGCGAGGATGCGGCTTCGGATATCCTCTGGCAGCGTTGCGAGGTCCGGGGTGGGAAAACGACTGACTGCGTGCATGGCGCCAGTATCTCACGCGGTATTGGCGGCGCTCGTCGTATCGGCCGCCGCGATCGCGCATGCCAGGGCGGCCGCGCGCGAGGAAATCAGCAGCCCGGGCCGACGATTACGGTCCGCGGCCACACGTTCACGCAGCTCTCGCTGTTTCAGCGCAACGTCGGCGGCCCCGACGACATGACGACGCCGTTCCCGCCGCACAAGGTGATCGGCAACATTTATTACGTCGGCACGAAGAGCCTCGCGGAGTTTCTCATCACGACGCCGCAGGGACACATCCGTTCATCGATCCGGAGGGATACAAGCTCGAAGTGGACATCGACGAGGCGATGTTCCGCGCGGTTCTGGCCGGGCAGCAGCGATGATCGGCTACTACCTGTCGGCCGCCGTCCTGTCGATCATTGGGCTACTCGCGGACACCCGAGACGAAAGACGAGCAGTTATGAGGCGGACCCAGCGCGGCACCTTCGTGCCTGCCACGGCGACGGCCGTCTCTTCGGACGCGCGTCCCCACAAACAGACGCCCGGCGTATTGCCGAGCAGCAGGATGCCGCCGAGATAGTACCCAAGCGCCGTGACGCTGAGCGGCGCCCAGAACTTTCCCGACGCCAGGAACACCAGGACCGCGATGGCAAAGGCGACGCACGCATCCGACGCGACCGCCGCCCATCGGCGGCGCATATCGGGAATGACCCGTCCCCTGATGAACGGCGTCCCCCCATCCGCCAGTGTCAGCCGAAGCACGGTATTGGCGTGGGCCGTGGTCGCGGCCTTCACCTCGGGAGCCGAGGCGGCTGCGAGCTCCGGATCGGGAAAGCGCTGGTTGAACTCGCGCGTGACGGCGTCGGGGTCGAGCCCGATGCCCTCCGCGTACGCGCGGATGAAGGCGCGCCGGAAAATGCCCGACGGCCACCTGGAGACGTCGTCGCGTTCCAGCCCCTCGAACAACGCCACGCTGATTTTCGTGTTGGCCGAAATCGACGACAGGGCGATGTGTCGGCGCTCGCGTTCGCGCCGCAGGCGACTGCCAAAACGCTCCTCAGTCATAGGCATGTCAGGTTTTGCGACGGTAAAAATTTCGCGGTACACACCGCGGATGCAGCCGGATCGAATCCGTGTGACGCGCGTCTACGAGCAGCTGCTATCGGCGGAGGCTCGCTGCAATGGATGTTCCTGCGACGATCGTCGGAAAGCTGCGTGCGGAAAACGCTCACCTTGGACGCGAGACCATCCGAATGACGCCGTCGCTTTTCGTAAGTACGTAGAGCTCACCGGACGCGTCGGTCGCGACGTGGGTGTCGGCCCGGCCTTCGCCGGACACGAGCGCGAGGCCCGGCAGGCGCGCCTTCTGGCCGCCGCGCGCGTGGTAGGCGCTCTCGACGATCGGGAACATCGTGTCGTAGACCTGTCCCTTCCACCGGATCTTCACCTCGTGCATCGTCGCCATCGTGCGCGGATTGCCGTCGTCGGCGGCGAGCATCTCGTTGAAGTCGGCGTACCAGATGTGGCCCGTCGAGATGTCGGTGAAGACGTACTTGTCGCGAAGCGCGGGAATCATGCTGCCGCGATAGACGAGGCCGGTGCCGACGGCGTCGCCGCCGCCCGGTTTGTGCGGATATTGAATGACGGGGTACGTCGGCACGACCGTGCCGGCGGTCACGGTATCGGTGACCTGAACCGGGATCCTGTCGGCCTCGGGCAGCGCGGTGGTGTGATTGTCGAACTGCAGCGCCTCGTTGCCTTCGCGCAGTGAGTAGCCGTAGTTCGCGCCCTTCTGAATGATGTTGACCGTCTCCCACGTGTGCAGGCCGATGGAGTTCGCGATCAGATGGCCGTCCGCCCAGGTGAGGCGATGCGGATTGCGCAGGCCGAGCGCCCAGACCTCCTTGCGCGCGCCGGCGGTCGACACGAACGGGTTGTCGTTCGGAATGCGGTAGCGGCCGTTCTCGCTGAGAACGCTCGACGACTGATGGTCCGCCGGGTCCGGAACGATCCGCAGGATTTTTCCGACGAGCGTGTCGAGGCGCTGCGGGTTCATGCGGATGCTGCTCTTGGCTTCGCCCGATCCGCCGTCGCCGCATCCGATGTAGAGCACGCGCCACTCGCTGTCGCCGCGGCGCGCCGACGGGTTGAAGCTCAAGTCGGCCAGCGTGTGGATCCGCGTGTTGAGCGGCACGCGCATCAGCTCGCGCGCCGTGCCTTCGAACGTCGCATTCGACGGACTCGTGTCGGTCCATTCGATGAGCACCCCTTCGCGCTGGATCGGTCCCGGCGTCGGGATGGGCGTGGTCGGCGCGTACCCCGCGAGGTTCAGCGCCGGCAGGTTCGTGTTGTCGGGGACGCTCGAGCCGGCCAGCGCAGGATCCTCGATGTGGACCGTGTAGAACTTCCCGTTCGCGCGGTAGTCGGGATCGAATTGAATGCTGTTCAGGCCGTTCGCGTAGCCGACCTCGTAGGCGAACCTGCGGAACAGACCGTGATGGCCCTCGCGGCCGTTGAAGTCGAGATAGACGGAGAGCTTCGTCGTCGCTTTGTCGAGAATGTAGAGCGGTCCGTTGAGATCGTTCACGAAGAATCGCGTCGCGCCGCCGGGCTCCTCGCGGAGCGAGTTGATGCGCGCGAGCATGCCGTCGGTCTGTCCTTTGCCGTCCAGCTTTCCGGTGATCGGCATCTCGACGTAGTCGGTGATATCGATCGTCACCGGAGGATCGGAGGCGGCCAGCAGGCTCGCGGCCAACATGATCGTCACGCCCGTCGCTCGCACGCTCATCGCCCCACTATGCCCTTCCCGCGAATTCCCGCGTTTCCGTGTGCACTTTCACCTTCTCGCCCTCCGTGATGAAGAGGGGCACCCGAATCTCGAGGCCGGTCTCCAGCACCGCGACCTTCGTCGCCGCGCCCGCTGTGTCGCCGCGCGCGCCCGGTTCGGTCGACGCCACCGTCAACTCCACGTGTGGCGGGAGCTGAAGGCCGATCGGGTTGCCGTTGTATTTCATGATCTGCACGATCAGGTTATCGACGAGCAGCTGGCGGTCGTCGCCGACGAGATCGGATCCGAGCGTCAGCGTCTCGAAGCTCTCCTGATCCATGAAGTGAAAGCCGTCGCCGTCGGCATACAAGTACGACGCGGCCACGGTGACGAGATCGGGCTCGGCGAATTTGTCGCTGGCCTTGAACGTGCGGTCGAACACCGCCCGCGTGAGCAGATTCCTCATCTTGATGCGGACCAGCGTCTGGCCGCCGCGCGCGGTCGGCTTCGAGACCTCGACGTCGAGGCAATGGTACGGCGCATTCTCGTACTCGAAGAACATCTTGCGCTTGACGCCGATCGCTTCGATGAGGGCGGGCACGGTCTTTTATTTTAGTGCTAGCATGCGCGGCGGCCATGACGACCGACGAGGGGGTCCGGCAGCAGCACGCCGCCCCGCCCGTGGATGCGTTTCCGATCGATGATGTGCGGCGCCGGTTCCCGGCGATCGCGCGCGCGGGCCGCTTCATCTTCTTCGACAACGCCGCGGGCGCGCAGGTTCCGTCGCCGGTCGTCGACGCCGTGACCGATCATCTCCTCGCGCGTAACGTGCAGCGCGGCGGTCCGTACCGCCATTCGCGCGAAGTCGACGCCATGATCGCGCGCGCGCGCACGCGCGTCGCCACCTTCGTCAACGCGCGCGGCGCCGACGAGATCGCGTTCGGCCTCAACGCGACGTCGTTCATCCGCGCGATCAGCCTCGCCGTCGGCCAGACGCTGGCGGCGCGGCCCGAGGTCGTCGTCAGCGAGCTGGATCACGAGGCGAATGTCGCGACGTGGCTGGCGCTCGAGCGCGTCGGCGCGCGAATCGTCTGGTGGCGCGTCCGCGACTCCGACCGCCGGCTGCATCCCGCCGATCTCGATGCCGTGCTCGGCGACCGGACGCGGCTGGTCGCGTGCACCGTCGCGTCGAACGCGACCGGAACGATCGTCGACGTCGCGGAGGTCGGCCGGCGCGCGCACGCCGTCGGCGCCGAGGTGTTCCTCGACGCGGTGCACTACGCGCCTCATGGCGCGGTCGACGTCCGGGCATTCGACTGCGACTATCTCGTCTGCTCCGGATACAAAATCTTTGCTCCGCACATGGGATTCGCATGGTGCCGCCGCGAGGCGATCAACCGCCTGCCGACGTTTCGCGAAGACTTCATCCCCGACGTCACACCCGACAAGCTCGAGGCGGGTACGTACGCATACGAGAACGTCGCCGGCATGGAAGCCGCGATTGAGTATCTCGAGCAGCTTGGAAGCGGATCGATCGGTGCGGCGATGGCGTTGGTCGCCGAGTACGAGCGGACGCTCTCGAGCGCGATGCTCGATGCGCTCCAGGGCATTCCTGGCGTCACCGTGCATGGAGTCACCAATCGCTCGCGGCTGCACGAGCGGGTGCCGACGCTGTGTTTCACGGTCGACGGGATCGAATCGTCGATCGTGGCGGACGGCCTTGCCGCGCGCGACGTCGGCGTCCGCAGCGGTCACATGTATTCGCCGCGCCTGATGGCGCGGCTCGGGCTCATGCCCGGCGGCGCCGTGCGCGCGTCGCTCGTGCACTACAACACGCCCGAAGAGGTCGAGCGGTTTCGAGCGGCGCTCGTCGACGTGATTGACGAAGCGAGAGGATCATGACTTCGACCGTGTTGATGCAGGTCGTCGAGGGCTTGAGCCGCGGCACGCTGAAGGTCGTCGACCTGACGGCGCCGCTCGGTCCGGCGACACCGGTCATCGGGTTGCCGCCGATGTTCGCGCCGTCGCCGGGACTGACGATGGAAGCGATCTCGCGCTACGACGCGAAGGGGCCGGCGTGGTACTGGAACACCATCCGCCTCGGCGAGCACACCGGCACGCACTTCGACGCGCCGATCCACTGGATCACCGGCAAGGATCTGCCGGACAACGCCTGCGACACGATTCCGGTCCGCCGGCTCGTCGGCCCCGCGTGCGTCATCGACGTCACCGCCGACGTGGCATCGAACCCCGATTTTCTCCTGACGCCGGCGCGCATCGACGAGTGGGAAGCGGCTCACGGGCGCATCGCGGCCGGCGCGTGGCTGCTGTTGCGAACCGGATGGAGCAAGAGGACCGACGCGAAGGCGTTCGTGAATGCGGCCGCCGACGGTCCGCACAGCCCGGGATTCGACCCGCGCGCGTCGAGGATGCTCGCGCACGATCGCGACGTCGTCGGCGTCGGCGTCGAGACGATCGGCACCGACGCGGGCCAGGCGGGCACCTTCGACCCGCCGTTTCCGAACCACACGATCATGCACGGCGCAGGGAAGTTCGGCCTCGCAAGCCTGTGTAATCTCGATCAGCTTCCGCCGACCGGATCGATCGTCATCGCCGCGCCGCTGAAGATCGTCGGCGGCAGCGGCAGCCCGCTGCGGGTCATCGCGATTGCGCCCGCGTGAAAAGCAAACGCGGTTGCTTCGGCCGAGGCGACGCGATTGGATAATACGAAAACGGACGACATCTTACACAACTTTCAGGGCCGCGAGTCGCCAAACGCGTCGAGAAGCATCGGCAACAGAGTGTGCATGCGTCCGAGCGACGGACGCCGCGGCGTGAGGCCGCGCTGGAATCCGTGACCGACGAGGCGATCGAGTACGGCCATCCGGCTGGCGATTACGTGCACGGGCACGTCCCACGATGCATGTTCTCCGCTGACGGCGGCCGGCGGCTGATGATCGCCGAGCACGATCATGACCGTATCGCGATCCGCGTGCGCGCCGACGTAGCCCGCGATCGAGGTGAAGTCGTACGACAGCGCGTCCACGTATCCGGGGCCGAAGTCGGTCCAGTTCGGCTCGCGTGCGTAGGCGCGGACGATGTCGGGACCGTCGTAGGGGTGTCGGTCGGTGATCCGGCGCCAGTCGGGCTGATAGGGCGGCGTCGGACTGAAGGGGAAGTGGGTGCTGATGGTGGGGAAGAAGACGAACAGCGGCTGGCGCGACGGGCGGTTCACCTCGAACGCGTCGAGGCGATCGAGCGAGTACTGATCCGGGATGGCAAACCAGCCGAATTCCGGACCGCGATACGCGAGGCGATCGGCGCCGTAGATGTCGTCGAAGCCGTAGAAGCGCCCTTCCGGCCACCTCTGACGCATTCCGGGCATCCACGCCACCGTTCGGTAGCCGCGCCTCGCGAACGCCTTCGCCATCGTGTCGCGCCGCTGCGTCATCAGCAACGCATTCGTGTCGGGATCGCGAACCTCGATGCCCGACAGCAGGCTGATGTGCGCGAGCCACGAGCCGCCGCCGAAGGTCGGCGACTCGACGAACGCCGACACGGACGCACGATGCGCGTCGTGAATGGCGGCCTCGAACCGCGCGCGGGCGGCCGCGAGGCCCGATGCGAATGCGGGCCGGTCGTACGCGACGGCGCCGTACGATTCGATGAAGATGAGCAGAACATCAGCGCCGGCGATGCGCGACAGATCTGACGTCATCGGCGGGCTCGGCGCGAGCGAACGCGGCGCCGCCATCGCCGTGGCGACCAGCCGGATCTGCCGAGCGTACGTTTCGACGACCGGCGTCGGAAACGACGAATCGGCGCCGCCGCGGCCGCTGACGCGGGCCGCCACGAACACGACGACGGCCGCCATCGCCAGCGCCGCGAGCGTCCGCCGCCGATTGGCGGCTGCCGCCATGTCGATCACGCGGCGCCACGCCCAGCGCACGATCGCATACAGGATCACCACGAACAGCACGATCCCGGCGAGCGCCGCGAGCACGAGCCACAGCGGCGCGACGCGCGTCACCATCGACACGACGTCGGGGATGAATCGCAGGTCCCAGTAAAGATTGATGTCGCGGCCGTACAGCGCCGGGGCGGTCACGTCGGCGTAGCGGCCGAGGACGAGCAGCACCCACACGGAGCTGATCCAGGCGATCAGTCGTCGCGAGTGCACACGATTGCGCGATCCTGCAATACACAGCGCGAGCACGCAGACAGCGAATTCGAGCGAGAGGCCGCCGCGCCAGGTAATGGCCGGGGTCGGCCAGACATTGATAAAAGTCAGCGACGCGTTGAGGAGGAAAACCGCGGCGGCCGGCGCGATCCAGACTATGATGCTTGACGGGCTCCTTCCCATGTTCCAGTCAATCAGAACACGTTTGCGCGCGGCCTTGGCGTCTCTTCGCGCGCCGGCGAGCGTTCATCGCGTGGCGGCGGCGCCGCTGCCGACCGAGTACGGCCAGTTCCGCATCTACGTCTACGAGAATCACACGGAAACGCACGTCGCGCTCGTGCGCGGCGAGGTCGGCAACGGCGAAGCGGTGCTCACGCGCGTGCACTCGACCTGCCTCACCGGCGACGTGTTTCACTCCACGCGCTGCGACTGCGGCGAGCAGCTCGAGGCGGCGCTGCGGCGCATCGCCGCCGCCGGCCGCGGCGTCGTCGTCTATCTGGATCAGGAGGGACGCGGCATCGGCCTCGCGAACAAGATTCGCGCGTACACGCTGCAGGACGAAGGGTACGACACGGTCGAGGCGAACGTCCGCCTCGGGTTCGAGCCGGACCTGCGCGACTACGGAATCGGCGTCCAGATTCTGCGCGACCTCGGCGTCCGCTCCATCCGCCTCCTGAGCAACAACCCGCGCAAGCTCGCCAGCGTCACGAAGCACGGATTGCCGGTCGTCGAGATGGTGCCGCTCGAGATCGACGCCTCCGAAATCTCCCGACGGTACCTGCGGACCAAGAAAGAGAAGCTGGGGCATCGGCTCTCGGTCGTCTGATTCGATGGTGTTTCAGCTCAACATCTGACGTGTCGACAAGTCGGAAACCGTGTAAGGCGATCTCCGGTTTCGTATTATCTGCTTTCGAACAAATCAGGCCATGTGGCGCGGGCCTTTCAGGCCCGCGATGTCCACAGCCTCATCGTATCCACCGCGAACGAGTAGGTGAGCGCGGCGAGACCGGCGGCAGACACGAGCGCGCTCGCAGGCGGCGCGACGCCGGGCAGCAGCGCGATCATCAACGCGGCGATCTGAATCACACACACGACGCGCGCCCGACGCGTCGGCGCGAGCGGACGTCGCATCCACTCCCACGCCCATCCGGCCGCGACGAACGCGTATCGCAGCAGACCCGACGCGATCACCCACGCGCCCGCCTTCCCGAACTGCCAGACGAGAATTGCGAGCGCCAGAATCAGCAGCGCGTCGATTTCCATGTCGTACCGCGCGCCGAACGCGCTGGCCATGTTCGTGCGGCGCGCCGCCCAGCCGTCTGCGCCGTCGAGCAGCGTTGCGGCGGCGCTGGCCACGACGGCGCCGACGGCGAACGCCGGCGCCGGCGGCTCGCCGATCGCCGCGGCGATCAGCGCGACGATCAGCGCGCGAACCGTCGTGATCTGATTCGCAGGCCCGAAGCGAGGGAACGGGTGATGTGTGCGCCAGCGGATCCAGACGACGAACGCGATCGCCAGCAGCAGCGCGATCGCCTTGACCGGGTACCAGGCGCCCAGCGGCACGTCCACGTGGCCGGGATTGTATCGCGCGCGTGAAAAGCACCTAGGGGCCCGCTAGAATTGGCGCGTGACCGCACTCGAGGCGCGCGCGTTCTGGATCGCGGAGGCGGGGCGCGGCGAGATCCGCGCGCAGCAGCTGCCGCCGCCGTCTCCGGACGAGGTCGTCGTCCGCGCGCTGTACAGCGGCATCAGCCGCGGCACCGAGTCGCTGGTCTTTCTCGGCCGGGTGCCGGCCAGCGAGCATCACCGCATGCGCGCGCCGTTTCAGGAGGGCGAGTTCCCGGCGCCAATCAAGTACGGATACTCGAACGTCGGCCGCGTGGAACGCGGGCCGCGCGATCTCGAAGGACGCGACGTCTTCGTTCTCTATCCGCACCAGACCCGCTACGTCGTGCCGGCGCCGTCGGTGCATCTGCTGCCCGACGACGTGCCGCCGCCGCGCGCCGTGCTCGCCGCGAATCTGGAAACCGCGATCAACGTGCTGTGGGACGCGCGTCCGCACGCGGGCGATCGCGTGTCGATCGTCGGCGCCGGCACCGTTGGGTGCCTGGTCGCCTGGCTGGCGGCGCGCATGCCGGCGCCGGACGTGGAGCTCGTGGACGTCAACGACCATCGCGCCTCGATCGCGCGCGCGCTCGGCGTAGGTTTCGCCACGCCCGCATCGGCGCGTGCCGACGCGGACCTCGTCATCCATGCGAGCGGCTCGCCGTCGGGACTCGACGTCTCGATGCGCATCGCCGGCTTCGAGGCGACGATTGTCGACGCGAGCTGGTATGGCGACCGGATCGTCCCGCTCGCGCTCGGCGGCGCCTTCCACTCGCAGCGGCTCACCCTGAAGTCGTCGCAGATCGCGCACGTCGCGGCGTCGCAGCGCGCCCGATGGGACGCGCGCCGCCGGATGGCGCTCGCGCTGTCGCTGCTCGGCGATGCGTCGCTCGACAAGCTGATCACCGGCGAGAGCGCGTTCGACACGCTTCCCGTGGTGATGGACCAGCTGGCGACGACGCCCGGCGACACGCTCTGCCACCGGATTCGCTATTGACCTGCAACCAGCAACCAGCAACCGACGAGGATCTCCGTCGATGTACAGCGTGACGGTCCGCGGTCACATGATGATCGCGCACAGCCTTCGCGGAGAGGTGTTCGGTCCCGCACAGCAGTTGCACGGCGCCACGTACATCGTCGACGTCGAGTTTCGCGGAGCCTCGCTCGACGCCAGCGGCATCGTCGTGGACATCGGCCGCGCGGCGCATGCGCTCGACGCCGTTCTCGCCGGGCTCAATTATCGCAACCTCGACGAAGACCCGGCTTTTCGCGGACGCAACACGACGTCCGAGTTCCTGGCGCGCGTCGTCTTCGATCGCATCGTCGCGGCGATGAAGCGCGGCGATCTCGGCCCGGACGCCGGCGGCGTGCACAGCATCCGCGTCACGCTCCACGAATCGCACATCGCGTCGGCGTCGTTCGACGCACGCGTCGATGTGTCAGCCTAGTGGACACGTCTTTTGCCACATCCGGATCGACGCTCGATGCGTTCACTCGTCCTAATCGTTCCCGGATCCATCGAGACGCGGACCGGCGGGTATGAGTACGACCGCAGGATGGCGGCAGCGCTGCGCGCCCGCGGGTGGACCGTCGGCATCCGCGAGCTCGACGACGGCTTTCCGCTGCCGACGCCGGCGCAGCTGGAGCGCGCCCAGCGCGCGCTCGCGGCGATTCCCGACGGCGCCACGGTACTGGTGGACGGCCTCGCGCTGGGAGTGATGCCCGAACAGGCCGAGCGCGAAGCCTCGAGGCTGCGCATCGTCGCGCTCGTGCACCTGCCGCTCGCGGCGGAGCCGGGTATCCGCCGCGAATTCGCGGTGCTGTTCGAAGCGGCCGAGCGCCGCGCGCTCTCCGCGGCCAGACTGGTGGTCGTCACCGGCCAGACCACCGTCGCCGCTCTCGAACGGTACGGCGTCGATCGCGACCGCGTCGTCGTCGTCGAGCCGGGCACGATGCCGGCGCCGCTCGCGCGCGGCTCCGTCGACGGGCCGTTGCAGCTCCTGTCGGTGGCGGCGCTGACGCCGGGAAAAGGTCACGACACGCTGTTCCGCGCGCTCGCCTCGATCCACAGTCGGCGGTGGCGGCTCACCTGCGCGGGCACGCTCGAGCGGCATCCGCCGACTGCCGCGCGGATGCGTGCGCTGCTGCGAGAGCAGGGGCTTGACAATCAGGTGTGGCTCGGCGGCGAACTGAGCGAAGGGATGGTCGCCGATTCCTACAATCGCGCGGACGTGTTCGTGCATCCCTCGCTGCACGAGACCTACGGTATGGTCGTCGCCGAGGCGCTCGCCCGCGGCCTGCCGGTCGTCGCCACCAACACGGGCGCGATTCCGGATCTCATCGGCGACGGCGCCGGCCTTCTCGTGCGGCCGGGCGACGTGGACGCGCTCGCGGTCGCGCTTCGGCAGGTGATGGAAGATCGCGAGCTTCGCGAGCGGCTCGCGGCGGGCGCGCGGCGCGTGCGCGGCCGTTTGCCGACTTGGGATCAGGCGGCAGAACGAATGGCGGCTGCGCTTGAGCGAGTCGCTGTCTGACTGGCTCGCCCTGCGCGAGCCCGCCGACTTCGCGGCGCGCTCCGCGGCGCTGACGCGCGCCGTCGTCGACGCGCTGCCGCGGCGGCGGCCGCTCCGCATTCTCGATCTGGCGACCGGCACCGGCGCCAACGTCCGCTACCTGGCGCGCTTCCTTCCACCCGATCACAAATGGCTCCTCGTCGATCGCGATCCTGAATTGCTCGCCGAGGCGTCGCGGCGAACGGCCGCCATGATGGCCGTCGATACGAAATGCTTCGACCTGGGTCCGCTCGATCGTCCGGAGATTTTCGCGAACCGCGACTTCGTCACCGCGTCGGCACTGTTGGATCTCGTGTCCGAGCGCTGGCTCCGCGATCTTGCCGAACGGTGTCGTGCCGCGCGCGCTGCCGTCCTGTTCGCGCTGACCTACAACGGCCGCTCGCAATGCTCGCCGGTCGAGCCCGAAGACGACGCGATACGCGAGCTGATGAACCGGCATCAGCGGGCGAACGACAAGGGATTCGGCCGAGCGGCCGGACCGGACGCCGTCGATCGAGCGGAGCGCTGCTTTGCCGCGGCCGGATACGTCATGACGCGCGAACCGAGCGACTGGGTGCTCCCATCAGAGATGCACGCGCTGCAGCGTGAGTTGATTGAGGGATGGGCCGAAGCTGCGGCGGAGATCGCGCCGGAGGAGTCGGCGATGATTCAAAGCTGGCGTGTCAGACGACAGGATCACGTTGCGCAGAATCGATCGCGGATCGTCGTCGGCCACGACGATCTCGGCGGCTGGCTGCCTTAGCTGTTCACGCTCGCTGACCGTCTTCGCTGAATCAGCAAACGCTGCTTGATCACGAAGATTCGAAACCACGAAAAACACGAAACTCTTCGTGCCCGTGGAACGACTGCCCGATGTGGCAACGACATTCCACTACACGACGCGCGTCACCGGCGGACGATCGCCGGCGTCCGGCCCTTCGTCCTCCGCGCGGACGCCGAGCTCGCAATCGAACAGGACGTCGCCGCCCATCCGGAACACGCGGTATCGCGGGCGGTGACAGTCGCCGAGCGCCGCCGGCGCCGGCAGCCTGATGGCCGGACGTCCGTTGCCGATGAGCAGCGGCGCGATCGTCATGTGCAGGCGATCGAGCTGGTTCGCTTCGAGGAACATCGACACCGTCACGCCGCCGCCTTCGACGAAGACCCGCGTGCATCCGCGGCCGCGCAGCAGCCGCATCAGCGCCGCCGGATCGATTCGCTCGGCGGTGCCTTCGAGCCCGACGATCGACGCGCAGCCGAAACGATCTTCGCCGGCGCGGACGAGCGGGCGCGAGCAGACGTAGATCGTTTCGGCCGATCCGTCCGTGAACACGCGGTGGTGAACGCCCAGCCTGCGTGCGGGATCGAGCACCACGCGCAGCGGATTCGGCCCCTCCACGAGTCGCGTCGTCAACTGCGGATCGTCGGCGGCCACGGTCCCCGAGCCGACGACGACCGCGTCGCAGAGCGCGCGGAGCCGGTGCATGTGCACCATGTTCTCGTGCCCGGTGACCCACCGCGATTCGCCGGCGTGCGTGGCGATGAAGCCGTCGAGGCTCTGACCGAGGTGACCGACCGTCACCGGTCGCGCGCTGGTCGCGCTGCAGATGGGGAGATAGAGGTCGATGATGGCGCTGCGCGGGTCATCGCCACGAAGCGCGAGGGCCCAGCCGGCGCCGGGACGCCACTCGAGGACGGCGTCGGTGTGCTCTGGCGTCACCGTTCGCAGCTGGCCGCCATCGGTCACGGCGAACGTCGACTGTTCATGCGTGTGTGCGAGGCGTTCGGCATGCCGCGCCGCGGCGAGCACGATTGTCCAGGCCGCGTCGGGATCGGATTCGCGATGAGACAGCTGCGGCGCCCCCGTCGCGATTATAGCGGTACGACCCGGACGACACCTTTCGCGGCAGGGACGTGGCAGCGATTCGAATTCTGTGGCTCGCGATGTAAACTTTGCGCGCTAAAAAATGGCGACGCCTCCCGCCACGCTGCGTCAGCTTCGGCAGCGCGCCCGCGCGCGCTTCACCGATCCCGATCGTCGCGGCTTTCTGATCGCGTTCGAAGGCCCCGACGGATCGGGAAAGACGACGCAGCGGAAGCTGTTCAAGACGTGGCTGCAGACGGAGGGCTACGAAGTCGTCACGACCAAATGGAATTCGTCCGAGCTCATCAAGCCGATCATCAAGGCGCGCAAGTCGGTGCAGGCGCTGAGCCCGGAAGAGTTCTCGCTACTTCACGCCGCCGACTTCAGGCATCGCGTCGAGCATACGGTGCTGCCGGCGCTCTGGGCCGGCAAGGTGGTGATTGCCGATCGGTTTCTCTTCACCGGCCTCGCCCGCGACGTCGCGCGCGGTCTCGATCTCGATTGGGTCCTGAAGCTGTATCAGCCGCTGCTCTGGCCCGACCTCGTGTTTTGTTTCACCGTCACACCCGACACGTCGAGCCGCCGCGTCACGGCGACGCGCACGCCCAACTACTACGAGTCGGGGCGCGACGTCACCGATCTCGTCGATCCGGTCGAAAGCTACTACCGGTTCATCAAGCGCGTCATCAAGGAGTACGAGTCGCTGGCGATCATCTTCAACATGATCACGATCGACGCCGAGCAGCCGATTGGCGATCAGCATCACAAGCTGCGCGACCTCTTTCGCCAGGGGCAGCGGCGTCCGTGGTCCGAGTGGAACGTCGACGCGGTGACGGAGTGGCTCGCGCTCAACGGAGGCCGAGGCTGACGTGGCTGGACCACGGCAGGACCGGGGTCGGCCGTCGGGCAAGCTGATCGCGGTCGATGGCGTCAGCGGCGTGGCGGTGAAGGCCGCCGCGAAACATGAAATCGCGGCGGTCAAGCGCGGGCATCGCGGCGGCGTGAGCGAGTGGGATGCGTCGGGCGTCTTCGACGACCTCGTCGTGGCCGGCGAAGAGGCCGGCGAGCCGTCGGCGCGCACGCTCTTACTACTGTACGCCGCCGACCTGGCGTTCCGTCTTCGATGGGAAATCCGTCCGGCGCTTGCCGAAGGACGGGTCGTGGCGGCGGCGCCGTACGTGGTGACCGCGATTGCGTTCGGCCGCGCGGCCGGGCTGCCGGGCGGCTGGCTGAAGAATCTGTTCTCGTTCGCGGCGCGCCCCGACGAAGCACGCTGTGTCGACGCGGCGCCGACGCGCAGCGGCGGGCTGGCCGGCTTCGTCGAGTTCGGCTGCGAACGGTTATCTGCGGGCGGATACGGGCTGACGCGGAATCAGCTGACCGACCGCGCGCGCCGGCACCTGCAAAGGATTTATTTTATTCGCGTGGGGCCCCACTCCCACGCGCAGACGCGCTCGCGGCGTAAACCGCTCGCGCGTATTTAGAACAGAACGTCACCGCCGCCATTCCCCTTCTACAGGCAGACGCACTCGATCTCGCGCTCCAGCCGCGCGTATCGGCACGTGAACTGGTTCTTGTTCGTCCAGCGGTACCAGTAGAAGTTGTTGACGCCGTAATCGCCGTTGAACCCGTCCTGGTCGGCGATGAAGCTCTCGACGGCGTACCGAAATCACAACGCCAGCCCTTCTGCGCCAATCATCGGAGCGCCATCGATCGATCGGAACAGCTTGCGTACTTCGGCGACCGCGTCGGGCTCGTCGACGATGATGGCGACCTCGCGGCGGAAATCGAGGCTGATCGCGGCCAGCGCGAGGCTGCCGACGACGGCGAGGCGATCGTCGACGAGCAGGATCTTGCCGTGCGATTTCAGGCCGCCGAGGTTCTTCGATCCGAACACCTCGACTTTCAAGCCGGCGGCACGCCTGGCGTTGAGCAGCGTGACGAGGTCGGGATCGGAGAGCTTGGCGTCGATCAGCCGGATGCTGGATCGCGCCTGTTCGACGATGGTCGTGAGCTGCCGGCGCGCCCGCTCCGGACCGATGACGAGCCGCTCGGTGACGGTTTCCGGCGCGCGCAGGCCGTCACGGTCGGCGGCCATCAGCGCCCGCAGGCCAGACACGACGCCGGCGTCGTAAGTGACGACGAGCGCGTCGCACGTGCGCTCGAAACATTTCCGCGTGAAGTTGCACGATCCCACGACGGCCGGACCATCGTCGGCGACGAGGTACTTGGCGTGATACTTGACGACCGCGTCGGTGTAGGCCGAGATCGTCGCGCCGGTATCGTCCAGCGCGGCGCACAGCTTCGTCAGTTTTTTCTGGCCGCCCTTGGCGCGCGACGTGATGAGCGCGTTGACGCCGACGCCGCGCTTCACCGCGCGGCCGATCTCTTCGAAGATCGCCGCGTCGCTGCAGCGGAAGAGCGACAGACAGATGTCGCGCTCGGCGTTGCGGATGACATCGAGGATCGTGTCGCGGCGATCTGCCACCGACGTAATCACGCGCGTGGCCGGCGGCTGTGACACCTCCCGGCTCATACGCGCTCCCGCCGTGAGTGCACCTGCGTGCAAAGGCCGGAGCTGCGCGGATTCTCTTCGAGACTCTCGACGGCGCCGCTCACGACGAGCGGCGCCTGCGGCAACAGGGCAAGACGGTCACCGACGACGGGCCATATGCCGGGCATTAATGCGCCGCCGCTCGGATTTCGAGGGGGATTAATTGCCAGCATCGCCTCACTGCACCCGCAGCGCGACGAGCGGATCTACACGCGTCGCGCGGCGGGCGGGGATGACGCTCGCCAGCAGTCCGGCGGCGGCGAGCACGATCGAAACGCCCACGAACACGATG
>Ga0209057_1000272_pt1 | contig 47795 bp, 62 predicted proteins | sample GraSoiAngelo_146_FD_185903 | JGI IMG/M metagenome (GOLD analysis project Ga0209057, IMG submission 185903) | Grasslands soil microbial communities from the Angelo Coastal Reserve, California, USA - 14_1009_05_30cm (SPAdes) (version 2) | ecosystem: Environmental > Terrestrial > Soil > Grasslands ...
GACAAGATAACAGCCAGCTCTCGAGAGACGAGCTCGCGATCACGCCCGACAAAGCGCGATTTTCATCGCAAAAAAGCACCATGACTAAAGCATTATCAATCCTCCTTATTACTGTCGCGACAACAATTGTCGGCGGCTGCGCCAACAATCCTTTCGGCGGTACAACGGCAGAATCTCCCGCCGCACAGCGAGATTACGAGCTGTTGTCGGGAACCTGGCAATTGACTCGCGGTGTGATAAACGGAAAGGCCGTACCCGCAAGTGTGGCGCGAAACACGATTCTCATCACTGATCGCAATACATTCCGATTCCCGAAGGCCAGCAGCGTTGGAACTCATTCCGCTGGACACTTCACGATCAATCCGAATACCACACCCAAACAAGTGGACTCAATTGCAGACGGCGGACCTAATGCCGGTCAAGTAAGCCGCGGGATTTATGAGATTCCCGACCCGACTCACCAGCGCGCTTGCTTTGGCCCGCCGGGTGGTCCGCGTCCGACAGAGTTCAAGTCGTCTCCGGGAAGCGGACGGACTCTGCAGTACTGGAAGAAAATTGGGCCGGTGCCATCACATTAAAATTCGGGACATCTGGCCAACCTTCTGGCGTGCGCACTGCCTGCCCGCGCGTGTGCGGGCGTCGTCGCGTCGCGTTTCTAAACACGCACAGTTGCTTGTGACGCCACAGCGAAAATGAGACTCATCCGCTGGATTGCACTCCCTTGCTTTTTTCTTGTGCTCATTTATGGCGTGTCGCCGTACTTTTCATTCTGGCGATTGACGAAAGCCTTGCGATCCGGTGACAGCGCCGCGGTCAGTTCGCACGTCGATTTTTCCGCTGTTCGAGCATCATTGAAGAAGCAACTCGTTATGCGATTTGCTAGTGCCACGGCTTCTCATAAGCGATGGGCGAACTTGGGGCCGACGCTGATCGACGCGATCGTCGACGCCTATGCCACACCCGACGGAATCGCTGCGCTTCTTTCCAATCCGGGAGCGTTGAAAAACCTTCAAACTCCGCGCCATTTCCGGTTCTCCAGTGGTAAGCCCGAAGACTGGTCAAAAGTAAAATATGCGTTCTTCACAGGGCCACGCAGCTTTGTCGTCGAACGAGAGGGAATAAAGCTGAAGTTTCGTTTTACAGGCGTAGGCTGGCTAATCAATGATCTCGATCTCGGTTTGGCCGAGGCCAAGCATTAACTCGTGCAGCGAAACTCATTCAGCCAAATCGCATTCTGTATCCCGCTATACGAGGCTGAACACGAAATCTCGTTTTGAAAAAAAGCCATGCTTTGCGCAGAGTTTCGCGAACGTTCGCAGCCCTTCCTTTTCTTTTTCTCCAAAACTGAATAGGAGATTTTCGCGGTAATAGCGAAACAAGAATTGTTGATCGAGTTTTGGGTGATCGGGACCAGGAACATCGGCTATGAGTTTTGCAATCAGGCCCTCAAGGTCGGTGAGATTTTCATCGCGCAAGGCGCGCAAGCGGTTCGCGATCTGTTTTGCATCCACGACTTCAGGTCGAATCAACCAGAGTGCATAAACGAATGGAAGACCGGTGAGTCTCTTCCATTGCTCGCCGAGATCCCAAAATTGCACTTCACCTGCGTGATTTTGGCGAAAGCGAATCGCTTGATCACCGATCAGTAGCTGTGCGCGAGAACCGGAAGCTAATTTGCCAACTGCAGGAGGGACGCGCGCGCCATTCTGAACCAGGCGGGGGTTCAGTCGTAACTCTGCAAGCAAGCAGCGCAGGAGATTGACGGCGGTTTGCGATGCAGGATCGAGTTCAATTTCTTCGACATCGGAAATTCGGCCGCGATGTGCGACGACGACGCTGTAAACCGATCCATCGGATGAAATCGAAACGTCGTCCACGATCTGGTAGATTGGATTCCGCAGAAATTCGAAACTAGAAACCAGCGCGATGTCGAGTTCGCCTTTAGCAAGTCGCTGGCATAACGCAGCGGGATGATCCAACTCGACGTCATCAGGCCAGCCGCGAATGAGCGGATGGGCGTTGAGATATTTTACGCAGCCGATTTGCACGGAGGTCACGTCGGTCGATTTGTACGGCGTTTCTGTGAACTCCGAAAGCTTTCGCGAGCTGACACAGACGCCCTACAGCTCGCGCCCACCATTCACGCGCAGGCCAGCTCAGCAGGCGCAGAGGCGGATCTTTCGGCAGACGAGCGCGAGGATATGTGACGATAGTGACTGTCGCGCTGGACCGGCTCACGACCGGCTTCACGAATCGCGTGCTCGAGCGCGGCTACGGTCTGTTGCTGCGGCGTGGTTGCGCCAGCCATGTGGAAGATTTTTTCCTCTAGAATTGTGCCGTGCAGATCGTCCACGCCATAGCTGAGCGACACCTGTGCGAGAGGCAACCCCAGGCTGACCCAATAAGCGGTCAAATGATCAATGTTGTCCAAGAAAATTCGGCTTACCGCCAGATTGCGAAGTTGTTCGAATGCGGAGGCGCGCTTTATGTGGGCGAGGATCCCATGGGATTGGGAGGGTTCGAACGCAAAAGGAACAAAGCCAGTGAAGCCGCTCGTTTCGTCTTGTAATTCGCGAAGGTGGCGCAAGTGATCCACCCGATGAGCCAGTGTCTCGATATGGCCGTAGAGCATGGTGCAGGTGCTACGACAGCCCATGGAGTGCCAGGTGCGATGCACATCCAGCCATTGGGTCGCAGTTTCCTTGCCGCGGCAGATTTGATCGCGCACAACCGGATCGAAAATCTCCGCCCCGCCGCCTGTGATTGAGCCAAGCCCCGCTTCACGAAGAATTTCAAGTGTATCGCGGATCGGCATCCGGAAAATCCGTTGAGCCAGGTGGCGGACTTCGATCGCGGTAAAAGCCTTGATGTGAAGATCGGGATCAAGTGCGCGTAACTCGCGTAAGAGGTCGAGATACCAATCCTTTTTCAAGCTGGGATGCAGTCCGCCGACCATGTGCACTTCAGTGACTCCGAGGTTAAGGGCCTCTCTTACAACCCGGATAATTTCTTCAATCGCGTACTCAAAGGCGTGCGCATCGCGTTTCTTGGCGGCAAAAGCACAGAATTGGCACGATAGCACACAGATATTGGAGTAATTGATGTACCGGTTGTGGATGTACGTGGCGTAGTTGCCGTTCTTGCGCTCGCGCACCACGTTCGCGATCATTCCAAGGCCGTTGAGATCATTCGTGCCATAGAGCGTCAGAGCGTCCGCCTCTGAAATGCGCTGCTGCGCCTCAACTTTTTCAGCGATCGGCCTAAGTTCTTTCGGAATAAGCTGGTAATTCATGCGTGGGTTGAGGGTAGCGCTTCGGCAGCCAAGCATGCACAGGCTGCTTGTGGCTTGCAACAAAAACCGTGGCTACGAATGTAGTGCAGGGTAAATTTGTCGAGTTGCCATTTTTCTTGCAAACCTTGTCTTGTGCGAACGTCTAAGTGACCGATGCCTGGCAACGATCGAGGAAACCGAGCAAAATCGGAAGAAGACGCTGACGACTTGCGGCTCATGCAGCTGGTCGGTAGAGGCGATACCGGCGCATTCGAGCAGCTCATCGAAAAACATCAAGCTCTAGTGGCGGGGACAGTGGCGCGCATGCTGGGCAGTAACTCGGACGTAGAAGACATCGCGCAGCAGGTCTTTATCCGACTTTGGAAAAGCGCGCGCCGATACGTCCCCCGCGCAAAGTTCACCACGTGGCTGTTGAAAATTACGCGCAACCTGGTTTTTAACGAGATGCGCCGTACGAAGCGACGCGCGCATGTTCGGCTTCAGTCGGAACCGTGCGCAGAGGATCCCCCTGTGAAGGATGAGATGAATCTCGCGCCGGATGCGTCGCTTTTGGAGACGGAACTTCAGCGAACGATTGAAGAAGCGATTCTGCAGCTGCCGGAGACCCAACGCATGGCGCTGGTGCTGCGGAGGTATGAACAGCTTAGTTATGAGCAAATTGCCGAGGTCCTCGATCTCTCCGTTCCCGCTGTAAAAAGCGTGCTCTTTCGCGCGCGATCCGAACTCCGCTCCAAGCTGAGTAAGTATCTTACCTGAGCAGGAAGGCTCGGTCGCTTTCGTTAGCGCTCGATCACTCGTCCCCGGACACGCTTGATCTGCGCATGATGAGTGAGCACATGCACGTGCCCGTCGCTGCCACGGAAAAATGCGCTCAGAATCCAGCTCACGATGCTGATAACGATCGCTCCCCAGAACGCGCTCCAGAAGTGATCCACATGGAAGCCGACCACCACGCTCGGCACTACCAGCAGCAACAGACCGTTCAGGATGAGAATAAAAAAGCCGAGCGTAACGAGAATAAGCGGCGCACTGAGGATTAACAGAAAAGGGCGAACAAACGCGTTGAGAATGCCGAGCAAAAGTGAGGCGCCGATCAACGCCGCGACAGTGTCATAACGGATTCCGTGGATGACCGAGGAGGCAACCATTACGGCGATCGTTGTGACTGCCCAGCGGAAAACGAAATGTTTAATGCTCATGCGTTTGCTCTAATTTACTCCTCAATCAAACAAGAGCGAGAAAGCACTTGCCAACCGATGGATGAACGATAAAGCAATTGAAGTTACCGATACGGATCATTCTGTGGCCAAAAAGAACAAAATTGTCCAAAGCAAAAATCAGGCGCCCGCAGAAGCCGGCGGATCGTCCCCAGAAGCGAAGCCGCGTCGAGTGCCTCGACCGCGTCGCGGGGCAACAAGCCGGAAGAAACCGGCGACGGACGGAACAAACATTTCCATGCCTCCGGAAGCGGGCGGCCTAGCGGAGCCCTCAGACGATGCAATTCGTCTCCGCGCCTACTTTATCTCCGAACGCCGGCGCAGATTTGCCTTGCCCGGTGACGCAGAGTCGGATTGGCTCGAAGCGAAGCGGCAGCTGCTCTTCGAAGGTGGCCGCCGCTAAGTTTACGGGCCTCAGTAGCTAATACGATGGAAAACGCTCTCGCTGATCTGGCGCAGGCTCTCCGAGAACGCCTCGTAGTAATTCGGGATGAGCAAAGCCGTCGCGACCAAGCAAACCACATTGCTCGATTGAAAGCAGTCGCAGAGAAGATCGAGACACTCCAAGAGGCGCTTCCGCGGCCAGTCGATCCCCGGCTGGCGCATTACCTCCAGCGCAAAAGTTTTGATAAGGCGCTGGAATATTTAGAAACCAACTGTAGGGGCGGTCTGTAAGCGCCCATCCCCCATGTCGCGCGGATTCTAGTCGACGCTCATAGTGCGCCGCTACAGATCACCGCGAATACAGCTCGACGATGAGCTGTTCGTTCACGATTGGCTGCATCTCTTCCCGAGATGGAATGCGGGCCACCTTGCCGCTGAGCGCATCGCGATCGACTGTGAGCCAGTCGGGCACGGGAACAATTTGTGTTAGATCAAGGTTGCGGAGCACCAGTTGGCGCGATTTTGGTTTATCTTTGATCGTGATCTCGTCGCCTGCCTTCACATTGTAAGAAGCAACATTCACCGTGCGTCCATTTACGAGCACGTGGCCATGCGACACCAGTTGGCGAGCAGCGCTGCGCGTGTTAGCAAGGCCAAGTCGGTAAACGACATTATCGATACGCGTCTCCAATAGTTGAAGAAGTGTTTCACCTGTCACACCGCGCTTCTGCAGCGCCTTCTCGAAAATCCTCCGAAATTGCCGCTCGAGAAGCCCATATTGATAGCGCAGCTTCTGTTTTTCACCGAGCGCAATCGCGTACTCCGATTGTTTGCGCCGGGAACCTCTCGGGCCGTGCATGCCGGGCGGATAATTTTTTCGCTCCAATGCCTTGGAGGAACCGAAAATCGGCACACCGTAACGCCTGCTTACTTTGGTTTTTGGTCCTGTGTATCTAGCCATTGGGTTCGTTAAGTCGTTAAAGCGTTAAAGCGGAATCCTACACCCGGCGTTGTTTTGGCGGACGACAGCCGTTGTGCGGCACAGGCGTAACGTCGCGAATCACAGTGAGATCGAGTCCGATTGCCTGCAAGGCGCGCACGGCGGATTCGCGTCCGGCTCCGGGTCCCCTGACTAAAACTTCCACTTCTTTCAGCCCGTGGCCCATGGCCTGGCGAGAGGCGTCCTGCGCAACCATCTGTGCTGCGTAAGCCGTGCTCTTGCGCGAACCTTTGAAGCCCACTTTTCCAGCGCTCGACCATCCAATCACGTTCCCTTTCATGTCAGTGATCGTCACGATTGTGTTGTTAAAGGTCGAAAGCACATGGGCGATCCCTGAATGAACGTTCTTGCTGCCTTTGGCTTTAACAATCTTCGGCTTGTCGACGTCATCCGTCGCGAGTGAGAGGCTCTCCGCAGCGTCCGCGGCAGGGGCTGATTGTTCTTTCTTTTGCCTTGCAGGCTTTTTGGCAGACTTGGCTGCGTCAGCTTTTGATGCTGGTACCTTCTCGCCTTCGCGAGAATCCGCCGGAGTTGCGGTTTGCTTCGGCTCCTTCTCCTTTGGTTCTTCTGGAGTTGGATCGGTCGGACTGTTCGGCTCAGCCATAATTCTAATGAGTCACTTAAACTTTGCCGGCTTTGGCTTCCGGATTGCGGATCACGCCGACGGTCTTACGCGGTCCTTTGCGCGTCCGGGCATTCGTTGAAGTGCGTTGGCCGCGCACAGGCAAGCCCTTCCGGTGACGGATGCCGCGATAACTATTGATCGCTTGCAGACGTTTCAAGTTACCTTGCACGTCGCGGCGCAGATCGCCTTCAATTTTGATCTTGTTATTCGTGATTGCGTGAATGATTTCATTCAACTGCTGCGGCGTAAGGTTTTTCGCGCGAATGTTTGGGTCAATGTTAGTCTGCTCGAGAATGCGCCTCGCTGTGCTAAAGCCAATTCCGTAGATATAAGTCAGCGACGCCTCGATGCGCTTGTCTGCTGGAATTTCAACTCCGAGTAATCTTGGCATAACTAATCACGTTCCACCGATCACCCTTGCTTTTGTTTGTGGCGCGGGTTCTTGCAGATCACGCGCACGACATTCTTGCGCTTCACGATCCTGCAACTCGCACAAAGTCTTTTTACTGATGGTCGTACTTTCATAATCTGCGAAATAGACAACAGCGGGGGGCCACCGCGTTATCATTTTTGGCGATAAGTAATTCGCCCCTTCGACAAATCGTAAGGTGAAATCTCTAGCATAACTTTGTCACCTGGCAAGATCCGAATGAAGTGCAAACGCATTTTCCCGGAGATATGCGCCAGAACACGATGGCCATTAGCGAGTTCAACCCTGAACATGGTATTGGGCAGCAACTCGACCACTTTGCCCTCTACTTCAATTGCGTCTTTGTGCGCCATGTCAGAATTTCAGGCTCATCCTTCGTAATCAGGACCGTGTGTTCGAAGTGCGCCGAAGGCATGCCATCTGCCGTTCGCACCGTCCACCCGTCATCAAGCAATCGTACTTCGGACGTGCCGATGTTGATCATCGGCTCAATTGCCAGCGTCATCCCTGCTTTTAACTTTGGGCCGCTGCCGCGCTTGCCGTAATTGGGAATCTGCGGTTCCTCGTGCATTTTTCGTCCCACACCGTGCCCAACAAATTCGCGCACGACTGAGAAACTAAAGCGCCGCGCTTCATCTTCGATTTCAGCGCAAATGTCACCCACCCGCCGACCTTCGCGGGCGACGCTGATCGCGTGTGCGAGCGCATTTTCCGTAACGCGCAGCAGCTGATCCGTCCGTTCATCAATGATTCCAGCTGGGACAGTCGTGGCGTTATCGCCCACCCAGCCATCCTGGATAATGCCGATGTCCAGCTTTACAATGTCGCCGTACTGAATTCGCCGTTGGCTACCGATGCCGTGCACCACTTCGTCATTTAGCGAGATGCAAATGTTTCCAGGAAAAACGCGGTGCCCGAGCCGGTAACCGAGAAATGCGCTCTTCACGCGGGCTTCGCCCATGAAATCCGCTGCCGCTTCGTCGACTTCTTTGGTCGTAATCCCTGGGCGAACCAGGTCGCGGACCCGGTCCAGGACATCGCTGGCCGTGCGACACGCCTGCCGCATCTTCTCAATTTCTCTGGCGTTCTTAATCGGAATCACGTCGCGCTTTTGCCCTCAATCAATCGCGAAATGTCGGCAAATACCGCTTCGCGATCACGGTTACCGTCGATCCGATGCAAGATCGACATTTTTTGATAAAAAGATGCCAGCGGTTCGGTTTTGGCGTGGAATTCTTGCAAGCGTGTTTGCAACACGCCCAGATCATCGTCATTGCGGCGCACCAATGGACCATCGCAGTAAGGACATACAGGCCGATTGGCAAACTGCGCGCTCGATGAGCTGGTGGTAAAACCGCATTCGCCGCATTGAAGCCGGCCCGCGATACGGTCACGAACTGTCTCCTCCGACACTTCGAGCCAGATCACCAAATCCAAGGCCGTTCGTAACCTTGCTAACATTGCATTCAAACTCTCGGCCTGCAGCAGCGTGCGAGGGAAACCATCGAAAACGAACCCGTGGCTGCCATGCAACCGCAACCAATCCTCGATCAATTCAATGATGATCTTATCCGGGACCAGACCGCCGCTTCGGAGCACTTCAGCGGTCTCCTGTCCAAGGGGTGTCCCCAGATCTCGTTCACGGCGCAAGATAGCGCCCGGTGAAGTGACGGGAATGCCGAAGTGACGCGTAATCAATTCAGCCTGGGTCCCTTTGCCGGAACCGGGCGGACCAAGAAGCACAAGCCGCCTTTTCACCTATCGCCCGTAAAGAAAAATGGCGACCCCAGCGATCACAAGCACTGCGATCCCTACATACAGCCACATCAGCGTTCCACCTGCTGCTGCCTCGCCGCGAGCATACGAAGCGCGATCAAATGAACGTCCGCGAATCCGGCCTTTTCGCAAAAAGCCGTCGTAGTGTCGCTGAATCAGGTGTGTCTCCACTTGCCGCATTGTATCCAGCATGACGCCCACAATGATCAACAAACTGGTGCCGCCAAAGAATTGCGCCGTGATCATGGGTACATTCAATCCCTGGCTAAGAAGACTTGGCACAACGGCTATGACCGTTAAAAAAATCGCGCCGGCAAACGTGAGTCGCGTCATCGTGAAATCAAGAAAGTCGGCAGTCGGTTTTCCCGGCCGCACGCCAGGAATGTAACCGCCGTATTTCTTTAGATCGTCCGCGATTTGAGTCGGTTGAAACTGTGTGGCAACCCAGAAATAACTAAAAAAGAAAATCATTGCCGCCAGAGCAACGTAATGAGGCCAGCCCGTGGAAAGCGCGCTGGCGATCCGCGCGGCTGTAGGGCTGTTTCGAAACCCGTACTGAACAATCGTCGCTGGAAAGAGAAGTAGTGCCCAGGCAAAGATGATCGGCATCACACCGGCGTAATTCACTTTCAAAGGCATGTATTGCGTCTGGCCGCCGTACATTTTGCGGCCCACCACCCGCTTGGCATACTGAACGGTGATCTTTCGTACCCCTTGCGTGATCGTGATCACCGCGGCAATGACGATGATCAAGAACAACACTAGCAATACAAGGACCATCGGATTTACCTGGCTTGATCCAGTTTGCGCAGAAGGCACAAAGGTCTTCCATGCCTGCGCGAGCGCGGCCGGCAAGCGCGCGACAATTCCAATCGTGATGATCAGGGATATCCCGTTGCCAATACCCCGCTCGGTGATTTGATCGCCCAGCCACATCAGCAAAAGAGTGCCGGTCGTCAGGGATATCACTGTTACGATTCGAAATTTCCACCCAAGATCGTCCACCAGCGGAATTCCCAGGTTCCGAATGGTATCCGTAATGCCCGGCAGCATGGTGTGATACGATTCGGGGTGCTGAAACGAGAGCGCCAGCAGGTAACCTTGAAAAATGCACAGCCCGACCGTGGTATAGCGCGTTAACTGCATGATCTTTTGCCGACCGCCGTCTTCACGTGCCAGCCTGCCAAGCTGTGGAATGACTGCAGTGAGCAACTGCATCATGATCGAAGCGCTGATGTACGGCATGATCCCTAACGAAAAGATCGCGCAATTTTCGAGCGCGCCGCCACTGAACAGGTTAAACAGCGCCGCCAAACCGCCGCCGGTGCGCTGAGTCAGCGACGTGCGAAACCATTCTTGCAAAACGGCCTGGTTAACTCCCGGGGTTGTGATTGCAGCTCCGAGACGCACAACCACGATTATCGCCAGCGTAAACAAAATACGCCGGCGCAGTTCCGGTATTTTGACTGTGTTTAGAAACGCCGAGACCATCCGCTAAATCTGGAACATCGGGTGCCGAGAAGCTAGCTTTCTCGCGATGCTTTCTTTTTCCCACGCGACTTCACTTTCACCGACGGCTTCCAGGTCGATTTTTTCTTCGTTCCCGCCTGCGAGGCAGGTTCAACAAATGCTTCTCCGGAGGGGATCTCAGCCTGATCGCTCTCACTGATTGCACCTGATTTCCGTTCTCGTCCCTCGCGCAGTGTAATCGTTCCCCCAGCCTTCTCGATTTTCTCCCGTGCTGTGGCGCTGACCTTATCGGCTTCCACCCTCAGGCCGTGCTTCAATTCACCATCGCCAAGGATTTTTATTCCGGCGAAATGGCCTCGGACAAGATTCGACTCGCGTAGCACTTGTTCGTTTATCACGACTCCGGCTTCAAATGCATTGAGGTCGTCGATATTGACAATCGCGTAATGCTTGTGAAACGCCGCATTATTGAATCCCCGCTTCGGCAACCGTCGAATCAGCGGCATCTGCCCACCTTCGAACCCAAGCCGAATGCTCCCGCCCGAGCGGGCCTTCTGCCCTTTATGCCCTTTGCCGCTGGTTTTCCCGTGCCCTGAGCTTTCGCCGCAGCCCAACCGCTTGACGCGATGTCGCGCACCACGACGCGGCCGCAAGTTATGAAGACGCATCATTTCGCTCTCCCTTTCCATCACCGGACTGGATTCCGCGCACTTTAAAAATTTCGTCCCTACGGCGAAGTGATCGTAGCGCGACAATCGTCGCCTTTACGACGTTAGCGTGATTACTTGATCCGAGTGACTTCGCCAGCACGTCGCGAATGCCGGCCGCTTCAGCTACCGCTCGCACGCCTCCGCCGGCAATAATGCCGGTGCCCGGCGACGCCGGCCGCAGGAGCACTCGCGCTCCATCGAATTCGCCGATCACTTCGTGAGGAATGGTGTTTTCGTTCAATGAAACTTTTTCCATCGCTTTGCGCGCTGCTTCCGAGGCTTTTCGAATAGCCTCGGAGACTTCGTTGGCCTTGCCAAATCCGCACCCCACTTTTCCATCGTGATCTCCAGCAACGATCAACGCGCTGAAGCTAAAACGTCGACCGCCCTTCACGACCTTGGCACAACGATTGATAAAGACGACTTTCTCCGTCGTATCGCCTTTTGCCGCAGGGGTTTTATCCGGCCTGCGCGAGTCTGGTCGTCTTCGTGAAGAAGTTGTTTGAGCCATAAATCAGAATTTTAACCCGGTCGCACGTGCTGCTTCCGCTAATGCCTTTACTTTTCCGTGATAAAAAAAACCCCCCCGATCAAAAACGACACGCTCGAGTTTCTTCGCCAGCGAACGTTCCGCGATTGCCTTGCCGATCAATTCTGCCGCAGCCTGATTGGCACGCAGTTTTTTTCCTTCGAGCAACGAGCGCTCTGTGGTTGAGGCAGCGGCCAGTGTCCGTCCGGCATCGTCATCGATCACTTGAGCGTAAACGTGCTTGCCAGAAAAATGAACTGCCAGCCGCGGTCGTTGCGCTGTGCCTGCGACTCTCTTCCTGATCCTTTGGTGAACACGCTTCCGCGCTGCCTTACGAGTCGTCGCCATACCTATTGAACCGTCTTGCCCTCTTTGCGACGAATCTGCTCACCCGCGTAGCGCACCCCTTTGCCCTTATATGGTTCTGGAGGGTAAAACTGACGAATGTCCGCCGCCACCTGCCCGACGAGTTTCTTATCGACGCCTTGGATCGTAATTTTTGTGTTATCCGTGACCGTGATTTTGATGTCTTTCGGAATCGAAAATGGAACCGGATGCGAGAAGCCGAGGCTCAAGTTGAGGATCGATCCCTGCACCGCAGCCCTGAAACCGACGCCTTCGATTTCGAGTTGTTTGGTGAATCCTTCACTTACTCCCTGCACCATATTATGGACAAGACTGCGTGAAAGACCGTGTAATGCCTTCGCGCTTCGCGTTTCTGCTCCCCGCACCACTGATATTCGGTTGTCTTTCACGCTTGCCGTGATATCGCGCGGGAGTCTCCACTGAAGTTTCCCCTTCGGCCCTTCCACCGAAACCGCTCCGTCACCGTCAATGTTTACTTTGACCTTGTCGGGGATCTCGACCGCTTTGTTTCCAATTCGTGACATAAAATTTACCAAACGTATGCCAGCAGTTCCCCGCCGACCTTTTGTTTTCTCGCTTCGCGTCCTGACAAAATGCCGCGCGAAGTGGACAGAATTGCCAGACCCATTCCACCAAGGACCCGCGGAATTTCGTCCGCGCTAACGTATCGGCGCAATCCCGGGCGGCTCACCCGCCGCAACCCTGCGATGGCGCTCGAACGGTTAGCGAGCTTGTTCGTGATCTTGATCTGTGGATGCGCCGCGCTCGTGTCAATCAAGTAGTCCGTGATGTAGCCTTCATCTTTCAAGATCCGGGCGATCTCGGCCTTGATTTTCGAGTACGGGACCAGTACTTCCGGCTTCTGCGCCCGCGTCCCGTTACGGAGACGCGCGAGAAAATCGGCAATGGGATCAGTAATAGTACTCATGAGAATCAGGCGGCTTGCGTAGCGGGTTTCTTTGCCCGGTCGCTAAACGGCATCCCCATCTCGCTTAAAAGCGATTTGGCTTCCTCGTCGGTGCGTGCCGTCGTGACGATTGTAACATCAAATCCGATATTTCGCTTGATTTTATCGAGCTCGATCTCAGGGAAGATCGACTGATCCGAAACGCCGAGAGTATAGTTGCCGTGCTTGTCAAAACAACGCGGCGACACGCCGCGAAAGTCACGAATACGCGGGAGAGCGGCCTTGATGAAGCGCTCGAGAAATTCGTACATGCGCTCTCCACGCAAGGTTACCTTCGCGCCAATCGCCTGACCCTTGCGTAATTTGAAATTGGAGATGCTTTTCTTCGCCAGGGTTTCCATTGGACGCTGGCCCGTGATCAGCGCGAGTTCGGCTTTGGCTTCTTCCAGCGCTTGCTTCACATCCGATTGCGAGCCGATCGAGGTGTTAATAACCACCTTCTCAACCTTCGGAATTTGGTGAACGTTTTTGTAGCCGTGCAGTTTTTGCAGCGCCGACATAACCCGCTCCTTGTAATAGCGATGAAATTCGTTTTCCATAGCCTCGCAGCTAGCGATTCTTGTTCTTTTTCGCTTTCGACTCTGCAGCTTTCACCGGTTTCGCATCGCGCTCGATCAATTTCACATTCGAAATATGAATTGGGCCTTCGCGCTCGGCGATCTTGCCGCTCGGATTGTCCTGTGATTTCCGCAGATGTTTCTTGATAATGCGTACACCTTCGACCAAAACGCGCTGCTTCCCCGGAAACACCGCCAGGATTCTGCCTGAGGAGCCGCGGAAATTCCCGGAGACGACTTCAACTTGGTCGCCTTTTCTAACGTGACACTTCATTCGGTTCATAGCACTTCCGGGGCAAGCGAGACGATTTTCATGAAGTTGCGCTCACGCAATTCGCGCGCAACGGGGCCGAAAATGCGTGTGCCGCGCGGATTCAAATCTTTATCGATAATAACGATCGCGTTGTTATCAAAGCGAAGCAGAGAACCATCCTCACGTCGGATCGGTTGTTTCGTGCGGACGAGAACTGCACGCACCACTTCGCCCTTCTTTACTGTTCCGGTGGCGCTCGCTTCCTTTACGTTCGCAGTGATAACATCACCGATCCCGGCGTAACGGGTCGCTTTACCTATCACGCCAATCATGGTCGCCATGCGCGCGCCGCTGTTGTCTGCCACATCTAATCTGGATCGAAGTTGTATCATCGAAATCCTCCCTCTTCGTCTTACTGTATCCTTGCACCTGCGTCCGCAGCTATTTTCGGACGACCTCCACTAGACGCCATCGCTTCAACTTGCTCAGTGGCCGCGTCTCCATAATGCGAACAGTGTCGCCGGTCTTCGCCTGATTCTCCTCATCGTGCACATAAAATCTTTTCATTTGTTTGACAATTTTGCCAAACTTGGGGTGCGGCACACGCGTGACCGTTCTCACTACAATTGTCTTGTTCATGCTGCTGGAAATCACTTCACCGGTTCGTGTCTTGCGTGCACTACGGTTCACCGGCGCGGATTGCGGCGAAGCGGGTGACGGAACTGGTTGATCTTGCTCGGCCATAACTCTACTTACTCGCGGTCTGTTTGGCGCGCCGCGACAGCACTGTTTCGAGCCTGGCAATGTCGCGCCGCAGCAACCGCAACCTGCTTGGCTGCTCAAGCTGGCCACTCTGCTGTTGCAACCGCAGGTGGAGACTTTCCTGGCGCAAGTCGCGTCTCTTGGTCAGCAATTCGTCCGTGGTCAGCTCAGTGAGTTCTTTCATTTTCATTGTTCTCAAGCGGCCCTGACATGATGTCGTGTAAGAAACTTCGTGCGCACCGGCAACTTGTCCGCGGCAAGGCGCAGAGATTCGCGTGCGATCGATTCCGGCACGCCGTCCAACTCAAACAAAATGTTACCAGGGCGGACTGTCGCGACCCAGTACTCGGGTTGGCCTTTGCCCTTGCCCATACGCGTTTCCGGTGGACGCGAGGTCACCGATTTATCCGGGAAAATACGGATCCACAGTTTGCCCTTGCGTTTCATATTGCGAGTGAGCGCGACGCGCGCGGCTTCGAGCTGCGTGTTGGTGATCCAGGCGCGTTCCAATGTCTGCAAACCGAACTCGCCAAAATCGATTTTTAGATTGCGCGAAGCCGTTCCCTTTCGGCTTCCTCGCTGGGTCTTTCGATACTTCACGCGTTTTGGCATTAACGGCATAAATTTTCTCTTTAGACTTCAACCTGCTCGGGTGCGGGTGGCGGCGGTACGACTGGCTGAGGCGCTGGTTCTTCCTTTTTACACATCCAGCATTTCACGCCGATCTTACCATAGACCGTGTTTGCTTCCGCGAACCCGTAATCAATCGGCGTGCGCAAGGTATGCAGCGGGATTTTTCCCTCTCGATACCATTCCGAACGCGAAATCTCCGCGCCATTGAGCCGGCCAGAACACCGCAGCCGAATTCCCTCGGCGCCAAAGTCCATCGCGGTCTGCACGGCTTTTTTCATTGCGCGGCGATAAGCAATCCGCCGCTCGATCTGTAACGCCACATTTTCTGCGACAAGCTGAGCATCTAGTTCCGGCGTTTTGATTTCCTGAATATCGATCTTGACCTGTTTGCCCTCGGCCATCTTGGAAATTTCTTCCGTCATTTTTTCGATCTCCGCCCCTTTTCGTCCGATCACAATCCCAGGACGGGCGGTGTGAATGGTCACGCGAATTGAGTTCCACGCCCGTTCGATCACAATTTTCGATACCGCCGCAAATTGCAGCTTCTTCTTCACGTAATTGCGAATCTTCAGATCGCTGTGCAGAAATGACGGGAATTCCTGCGGCAATGCATACCAGCGCGAGCGCCAGTCTCGGTTTACACTGAGGCGAAACCCGGTTGGATTTACTTTTTGTCCCATAGATTATTTCTTTCTATTTGCGCTCTGCTTTGGCTTCGCCGCTTTTTTCTCAGGTTCCGCTCCCACGCTTTCTGTAGCCTCGCTCTTCATCTGCTTCTTTGTCGCCTTGTTTTCCTGTTTCCGTTTCGCTTTTCGCGTTTCTCGCGTCTCGATTGAAATTTCGTCCGATAAAACAATGCGAATGTGACTGGTACGCTTCAAAATCCGGCTGGCACTGCCCCGCGCGCGCGCCATGATTCGCTTCAAAGTTGGGCCTTCACCGACAATCGCCTCTTTCACAACCAACCCATCCGGTTTCAGGTTGGCATTATTTTCTGCATTGGCGATTGCGCTCTTCAGCGTCTTACCAATTAGAAATGCGGCCTTCTTCGGGGTGAAAGCCAGCAGATCGAGTGCTGCGGAAACCGGCAGACCCTGGATCTCACGCGTGACTTCGCGCGCTTTATACGGCGAAATCCGCGCATACTTATGTATCGATCTAACTTCCATTTATCTTAAACTCATATTGGGTTGTGCATCCACCTGGAGCCGGTCCCCAACTTTTATTCTTTCCTTGCTTGAATTCATTTCCTGAATCACCGCACCGCAAATCTTTTGCCGCACATCGACTACTCGCAGAATCGCGATCTTTCGATCATCTTGCATCACTCGCATAGGCATCCCAATTTTTACTCCTTGTTTTTCGCCAAGGTTGCCGACTACAAACGACCACTCCTCCTTCACGCTGATCACGCTCCCATCCATTAGGCCGGGCTCAGGCAGGTCCGGCGTGCTGGTGGGCTTTGTGATCAGCGTATTAATGCTGCGCAGCTGCGCCTCCACTTCCATTCGCGCTTTTGCGTCGCCGCCCTGCGAGGTTTTCAAATAACACAACACCGCTTCGTTCAAGCGCAACATCTCGTCGCGATATTGATCGCGCTCTTTTTGCGCAAGTTGAAGATCGCTTACTGCTGCCAGCAAACGCTGCTCCAGCTTCGCCCGATCCTTGTTCGCTGACGCCAGGCCCAGCGCCTCCATTCGCAATTCGAGATCGGAATATTTCCGGCGGAGTTCTTCTGCCTCCGCGTTGGATTCAGCCAGGCTGCTGGTTAATGCCTTGAGCGACTCCTGTGCAATCGACAGTTGCCGTTGCAGTTGTTCGTTTTCCCGCAATGCTTCAGCCGTCGCGGGGGACGCAGCGGTTTCTATCTTCGATTCTGACAAAGAACTGTTTCCCTGCGCTTGCGCGCAAATCCCAATTGCAAGTTGCAAATTCAAAATTACAAATTGCACGATCCCGCGGCGTAACCGCGACGTGCCAATCTGCAATCTGCAATCTTCAATCTGCAATTACTTGGTCACCTTCGCCGTGTGCGAACCGTGTTTCTTAAACACACGCGTAGGCGAAAATTCACCGAGCTTGTGGCCAACCATGTTCTCGGTGACGAAAACAGAATTAAACGTCTTTCCGTTGTGCACCAAAAACGTGTGGCCGACAAAATCCGGCGTCACCATCGAGCGTCGCGACCAGGTCTTGATCGGTTTCTTGACGCCCGAGCTGTTCATCTTGTCGATCTTCTCCAGAAGATGCAACTCGACGAAGGGTCCTTTCTTTAACGATCTAGCCATAAAAATCAAATGGTAATTGGAATCCGGAAGCTAGGAATCCAGGAGGAATTTGAAGTCCGGTTTCCTACATTCCTGTTTTCCTGATTCATCTTCTTCTGCAAAATTTTTCCGATCAGGCTTTTTTCTTCGGCCTTCGCCTTTCCAAAATAAAACGGTCGCTCGGTTTATGTTTGCTGCGCGTTTTGAATCCTTTGGCCAGTTGTCCCCACGGACTGACTGGATGATGACGGCCGCCACCGCCTTTTGACTTCCCTTGTCCGCCACCCATGGGATGATCAATCGGATTCATCGCCATGCCCCGCACGTGCGGCCGGCGCCCTTGCCAGCGAGTGCGTCCCGCTTTGCCGCTCGACACATTCATGTGATCAACGTTCCCTACTTGGCCAACCGTAGCGAAACAGTTCTCGTGAATCCGTCGAATTTCGCCGGAGGGCATTTTCACGAGGGCGTAACCCGCCTCGATATTAGTTAACGTTGCCTGTTGCCCAGCGCTGCGCGCGACCTGGCCGCCACGACCGGGACTCAATTCGATGTTATGAATGTTCGTGCCAAGCGGAATGGCGCGAAGCGGCAGAGCATTTCCCAACTCAGGTGGAACATCATCTCCGGAGATAACCGTCGATCCTACTCGAAGCCCGTTTGGCGCAAGGATATAACTTAGCTCGCCATCTGAGTATTTGATAAGAGCGATTCGGGCAGAGCGGTTCGGATCGTACTCGATCCCTATAACGGCCGCTGAGACACCGCGCTTGCGCCGTTTGAAATCCACTTTGCGATATTTGTGCTTATGACCGCCCCCGATGTGACGTGACGTAAGGCGGCCGTAGTTGTTGCGTCCGCCGGATTTGTTCTTCGGCTCAACCAACCTTCGTTCAGGGCGCCATTTCGTGATTTCATCGAAGCCAGGCAGCGACTTGAAACGCAGCGTTGGCGTTAGTGGGCGAAATTCCTTTAGAGCCATATGTGTCTCCCCATCAGATGAGGTCGAGCTTTTCCCCTTCCTTCAACGTCACGATGGCTTTCTTCCACCGCGGCCGCCGTCCTAAGGGGCCTCGCACACGTCTCTCCTTGCCGGCGTAATTACATGTATTGACATCGACAACTTTCTTTTGAAACAGCCGCTCAATTGCGTTCTTGATCTGAAGCTTGTTCGCTTTCGGACTGACGCGGAAGACATACTTGTTTTGCTTCTCGCTCATCAACGTCGATTTCTCAGTCAATGAGGCGGTCTGAATAATCTCGTGCGGCTCGTTCATTGCATCACTCCGTAGTTTGATGACTCCGCGGCGACCGGGTCCGATCGGCTAATTGTTCGAGTGCCTTCTGGGTGACAAGAATCTTCTCGAACGCCAGCAATTGCTCTGTGTTTACATCGGAAGCGGTCGCAAGCGTCACCCGCTTGACGTTGCGTCCCGATTTCAAGGTTGTTTGATCGAAGGTGTCGGAAATTAATAGAACTTTCCTCGCGTCGGTTTGTTTTTTCAGCAACGCAACGAAGGCCTTCGTTTTCAGCTCTGACACGGCGAATTTTTCGGTCGTCAAAACGTCGCCGGACTTGATGCGCTCGCTCAAGGCTTTCCGAAACGCCAGGCGCCGTAATGATTTTGAAATCTTTTTGGAATAATCGCGCGGCTTTGGGCCAAACACGACGCCGCCACCTCGCCATATGGGCGATGATTTGTAACCGGCGCGAGCGCGGCCAGTTCCCTTCTGCCGCCAGGGCTTTGCACCGGAAAGGTCCACTTCCGCTTTTGTCTTTGTGTTAGCCGAACCGGAACGACGCGCTGCGCGCATCGCAACGACCACGTCGTGGACAGCCTGGCTACCGCGTCCATCTTCAATGATGTCGATTCTCGCTTCCTTCGCTGCGGCTTTGGTCAAAACTTTGGCGCTCATTTCTTATCGGACGGTTATCGCGGGCTTCTTCGCCGCCTCCTGTTCGTCGTGTTTCCGGTGCGCCGCGTGCGTCGCCAGCACTCTTTCCGGATGCTTGATAGCTGGCCTAACTATCACGTATCCACCGTTCGGCCCGGGCACCGCACCGCTGACTAAAATCAATTTCTCGGCTTCGCGCACCTGCAGGATTTGGAGATTTTGCACAGTCACACGCTCGCTACCGAGGTGCCCTGGCATTCCCTGGTTCTTCCAAATGCGTCCGGGCGTAGAACGATTGCCGACTGCGCCGATGCGCCGATGCGTTTTCGAACCGTGCGCTGCGCCCTGTCCATGGAAATTATGCTTCTTCATCACTCCCTGAAATCCCTTTCCTTTCGATCGACCAATCACGTCCACATAGTCGCCTGGCTGAAACTGGGTAACGTTTAAATTGATCTCGCCTTCAGGGAGATCGCTTGTCAGGCGAAACTCGCGCACAAATTTCTTTGGCTCGACTCCGGCCTTTTTGAACTCACCCAACGACGATTTTATAACACGGGATTCCTTCTGAGCGCCGAACGCAACCTGCACCGCTGAATATCCGTCGTTTTGGTGGGTCAAGCGGCGCAGTAAAACATTATCGCCCGCCGCTATCACAGTCACAGGGTGCAATCGACCTTTGGCGTCGTAAACGCTGGTCATACCGATTTTTTGTCCAAGAAGTCCGATGCTCATGACCGTGCGATTGCAAATCTTTCAGAAGCGCCTCCGCTTAAATCTTAATGGTAATGTCAACGCCCGCAGGCAAGTTCAGTTTCTTTAGTTCATCCACTGTCTTGGCCGTTGGCTCGATAATGTCCAACAACCTTTTGTGGGTGCGAATTTCAAATTGTTCCATGGACTTTTTGTCAACGTGCGGGGAACGATTCACAGTAAACTTCTCGACTAATGTCGGTAGCGGAATAGGACCGGCCACCCGTGCCCCGGTGCGTTTGGCGGTCTCCACGATCTCCACGGCGGATTGATCCAGCATCCGGTGATCGAACGCCTTCAAGCGAATCCGAATGCGCTGGCCATTGCTCATTTGCCCTCTTTCTGATCGAGAATGGCCGGAACCAGGTTCGCCGGCACGGGCTGGAAATGCGAAGGTTCCATCGAATAACTGGAGCGACCCTTCGACAGCGAACGAATGGCAGTCGCGTAACCGAACAACTCGGCGAGTGGAACCTCGGCGTGAATAATCGCGAGGTTGCCGCGCGTTTCGATGTTGTTGATGCTGCCACGGCGCCGACTCAAGTCACCGCAAATGTCTCCCTGAAACTCGTCTGGAGTGATGTTTTCCACCCTCATGATCGGCTCCAGCAGAATCGGCTTGCCTTGTTTGAACCCGTCTTTCATCGCGAAGATCGCGGCCATTTTAAATGCGAGTTCGCTGGAATCGACTTCGTGGAACGAACCGTAAACGATATCGACCTCAACATCGACAACAGGATAACCGCCCAGTACGCCGTTGAGCACCGCTTCTTGGATGCCTTTTTTGACGGCAGGAATGTATTCGCGCGGAATGATGCCGCCGACGATTTTGTTCTCGACGACTAGGCCTTTGCTGCGCTCGGCTGGGCGCACGTCCACCTCCACGTGTCCATATTGGCCGCGGCCGCCTGATTGCTTAATCAACTTGCCAACGCCGTGCGCGTTCGTGGTGATCGTTTCGCGGTACGCAATCTGCGGTTTGCCCGCGTTGGCGTCCACTTTGAACTCGCGAAACATCCGGTCGCGGATGATTTCCAGGTGCAACTCACCCATCCCGGCGATGATGGTTTGGCCGGTGTCTTCGTGCGTATAAACCCAGAAAGTCGGGTCTTCTTCTGAGAGGCGTTGCAACGCAGTCGCCATTTTTTCCTGATCCAGTTTCGTCTTCGGCTCAATAGCCATTGAAATCACTGGGTCAGGGAAAGACGGCGGCTCGAGAAGGATGGGATGGTCTTCATCGCAGAGCGTGTCGCCAGTGGTGATATTTTTAATACCGACGATGGCGGCGATATCGCCGGAGTAGCAGGTCTCAATGTCTTCGCGTTTGTCTGCTTGAATCTGGATCAAGCGCGAAATGCGTTCGCGCTTGTTAGTGCGCGGGTTGTAAACCGTGTCGCCCTTACTCAGCGTGCCGGAATAAACTCGGAAGAAAACCAGCTTCCCTACGAACGGATCGCTCCAAAGTTTGAAGGCCAGTGAACAAAAGTTGCCGTTGTCATCCGTCGGCACTTCCACCGGCCCACCGGTATCTGGGTCTTGGCCTTTGGCCGGCGGAATGTCGAGCGGGCTCGGCAAATAATCGACAACCGCATCGACCAAATACTGAATGCCGATGTTTTTCAACGCCGAGCCGCCGATCACTGGCACGAATTTGTTGGCAATCGTTTGCCGACGAATTCCAGCCTTTAACAGTTCCGGCGTGACCGGCTTTTCATGGATGACGGCCTCGGCGACATCGTCATCGATGTTGGAAACATGTTCGACTAGATCGTTGTAAGCTTTATCAACAAGATTGACGTACTCCTTTGGCACATCAGTGACTTCATATGTCGATCCAAGTTGATCATCCTCGGAATAAATGATCGCCTTCTTATTAATAACGTCGAGCTGGCCGCGCAGCTGATGTTCGCTGCCCAGCGGCAACAAAACCGGCCACGCGTTCGCGCCGAGTTTCTTGTGGATGCTGTCCACCGACATCTCGAAGTCCGCACCGACGCGGTCCATTTTGTTGATGAACGCCAGGCGCGGCACATTGTATTTGGTCGCCTGACGCCAGACTGTTTCGGATTGCGGCTGCACGCCCGCCACGCCGTCAAAAACGGCGATTGCCCCATCGAGCACGCGTAATGAACGCTCCACCTCGGCGGTGAAGTCGACGTGTCCCGGCGTATCAATGATGTTGATACGCTGCTTGACGCCTTCGAAAATTTTGTAAACGCCTTCTTCTTTGCGTTGCGCCCAGGTGCACGTCGTCGCGGCCGACGTGATTGTAATTCCGCGCTCCCGCTCTTGCTCCATCCAGTCGGTGACGGTGGTGCCTTCGTGCACCTCGCCCATCTTGTGAATCATGCCGGTGTAAAAAAGCACCCGTTCGGTGATCGTCGTCTTACCCGCGTCGATATGCGCGGCAATGCCGATGTTCCGCGTTCGTTCCAGCGGAAACTTGCGATTCGGCGAATTTGGATTTTTCACCGCAGTCTTTTTCTGTTCCATCGTCGCCGTCGCCATAATCGTCACCAACGGAAATGCGCAAACGCGCGGTTCGCTTGCGCCATTTTATGTGTGTCTTCGCGTTTCTTGATCGCGTTCCCCTGACCGGCTGCGGCGTCCTTTATCTCGTGAGCGAGCGCTTCCGCCATCGGCATTCCCTTACGATTGTCCGCGTATTGGACAATCCAGCGCGTAGCGAGGGAAATTTGTCGCGCGGGCGTTACTTCCATGGGAACCTGATAGGTTGCTCCACCAACGCGGCGCGATTTTACTTCCAGCCGCGGACGAACATTTTCGATCGCCTTGTTGACGACTTCCAGCGGATCGACTGAATCAGAACCTTCGCGCGATTTATCGATCGCGGTGTAGACGATCCGTTCCGCGAGCGATTTCTTGCCACGCTTCATTACCGTAGTAATGAGTCGCGCCACCGCGGGACTCCCATATCGGGAATCCACGTGCTCTTCCTTTTTGTAAACTCTCCTCCGTCGCGACATTGTCGATCTTCTTTTTCAAATTCTACTTCTTCTCAGCCGCTGCGGGCGCCGCTTTCGCCGCGCCGCCTCCACCGGCTGCGCCACCTTTCGGGCGCTTCGCTCCGTACTTGGAGCGACCGCGCCGGCGTCCATCGACACCAAGCGAGTCGAGCGTGCCGCGCACAATGTGGTAGCGCACGCCTGGCAAATCCTTCACGCGTCCGCCACGCACGAGCACGATCGAGTGCTCCTGCAAGTTATGCCCCTCGCCCGGAATGTAGGCAATCACTTCCTGGCCATTCGTCAACCGCACTTTTGCCACTTTGCGCAAGGCGGAGTTCGGCTTCTTCGGCGTGCGCGTCATTACCTGCACACACACACCGCGCCGCTGCGGACAACGGGCGAGCGCCGGCGATTTCGATTTCATCGAAACCTTCCGTCGTCCCTTTCGAATTAATTGATTAATCGTGGGCATGTTAAAACAAAGCGCCGCCAAAACCTCGTAGTCCGGGCGACAAAAAACCCGCCTCAGGCCGCGCAACAAACCCTCTTACGCGCCTGATGCGGTAAGCCGCGAATATAGAGGGAAAATCGCAAGCACGCAAAATAATTTTCGCGTGCGCACAGACCATCGGGCGTTCGAACAAGCCGCCGCGATCAATAGCGTTCTTTTTGATACGAGCCGTGGAAACGTTTTTCCTGGCCACCAACACGGAACCATATGTCCTGGCGTAATGGATCGTCGCGGACGATGTCGCTGGGCCCGACATCGTATCGCTCCGTCACGTTCCCGTTTTGGTCGTACAAAGTGATGTGATAACCGTGGAGCGGCACGGGTGTCGGATTGACCGGACCCGGTGCGGGTGGAGTTGTCGAGACACACGCGGAGAAGGCTGTCAGGCAAACCAACCAAACGATCAATCTTCGATAGCGGAACATACGACTCCGTCTTGTTGCATCAGTTGATCGAGTGCGTCGTAGGGCAAAAACGCACAGCCGTTTATTCCCCAGCTCGGTCCCCACGAGTTCGCCATTAGAAATGCGTCCTGATCTGGGCTAAAACCAAAAAGCAAATACGCATGCCCGGTCGATCCGGGATTACCGGTCAATCGCATTACCCCGTTTAGGGGCTCGCTCATGCCGGGATACCACTTCGAACCGACCACGACCGACCCGCGCGTCAGGATGAAACGCAATGTCTCGTCGGCGTCGTTTGCCCAACGATAATCGCTCGTGATGAGATTGCGCTCGCGGAGTGCTTTGAATCCCGCACGGACACTTGTCCCGCTGTTCGTGCCTTCATTGCCGGCAAATTCATCGATCTCCTGAGCGCGACGCCAGAGTGCGATCGCATCGACTGTGTGACTCATGATCGGCGCCGCCATAATAAAGTGCGCGCAGGAATGGCCGACACACGAGTTCGTGCTGCCCTGGTTCAACAAATGCGCTGGCAATTGCCAAACCTTTTCCTTCGAGCGCGGATCGTCTACCGCTCCAACCACCGCGCCAAGTGGAAAATTATCGTCGCGCGGATCGGGCTCCTGAACAAACCCGGTTCCGACTACTGTTCCCTCCACCAAGACATGGCCTTCGGCCAACGGTCGCGCTTTTGCGGTCGAACGCTTCGCTTTTTTCCAGATCGGATGCGAAGCCGGCGAGATTCGCTTCCGCGATTTTCCCTTCCTTATTGCCGCTCTCTTTCTCCTGCGTTTCGGCATTTCTTCAGCGCGTTTTACCCTGCTTACTAAAAATCATTCCCCGGGACAAACAATTTCTGCGACTGCGAGCCGCGTGCGCTCCCGAGCCATTGTGCGAAGCTGACGCCGCAATGTTCGAGCTTTTTACGCAAGATCGACAATCGAAAGCGCGACGTGGGCGAGTAGGAACATTGCACGGCGTAGTCGAGACGCCGGCGTTTATGCCGGTGGGGACGCAAGGGACGGTGAAAGCCGTCACGCCGCGAGAGCTGCATGAACTCAAGGCGCAGATCGTTCTTGGAAATACCTATCACCTGTTTGTTCGGCCGGGATTGGATGTGATCAAACATTTTGGCGGCCTGCACAAATTCATGAATTGGGATGGACCAATTCTAACGGATAGCGGCGGATATCAGATTTTCTCGCTCGCGAAGTTGCGCAAGATCACTGAGGACGGCGTCGAATTTCAAAATCATCTCGATGGAGCGCGAGCGTTCATTTCACCGGAGATCGCGATGGAAATTCAGGTCGCGCTCGGCAGCGACATCGCGATGGCGCTCGATGAGTGCGTTCCCTACCCCTGCCAATACGATTACGCGGCGCAAAGCGCGGAGATGACGACACGATGGGCGGGACGATGCAAGGAAGCCTTGCAGAGCCGAAGAGAAGAAAACGTCCAACGCTCAACACCCAACGCTCAACACCCAAGGGCCGAACCAATTCAATCCGCAATCCGCAATCCGCAATCCGCAATCGAACGCCAGCTTCTCTTCGGCATCGTCCAGGGCGCGACGTTTGACGATCTGCGCAAAGCAAGCGCGCAAGCAATTGTTGAGCTTGATTTCGATGGCTACGCGATTGGCGGAGTAAGCGTAGGCGAACCAGAAGACGAAATGATGCGAGCCGTTGAATCGGCTGAACCATTTTTGCCCCACGACAAACCGCGTTATGCGATGGGACTGGGCACTCCACCGCAATTATTGGAGATGATCGCGCGTGGGATGGATATGTTTGATTGCGTGCTGCCGACACGGCTGGCGCGAAATGGAACGGCGTTCACCGCGACAGGCACGATCAATTTAAAGAATGCAGAGGTTGCCCGGGACAAGAGACCAATCGAGGAAAACTGCACGTGTCCGGCATGCCGGGAATTTTCGCGCGGCTATATCCGTCACCTCATCAAAGCGGAGGAAATTCTCGGGCTTCGCCTGATCACCCTGCACAATTTGCATTTTTATCTGTATTTAATGAATCGAGCGCGCACTGAAATAGAACGCCAATCGTTCGATAAGTTTCGCAGGGCTTCCGTCGCGGAATACAAAACGCGAGACGCAACAACGGCCGCATAAACAAGGCAAACGAGATCCTTTTATTCTTCGCCAGTTGCGTGCAACGCAGCACGAAGATCGCTGACGAAGCGCTTGTATTCGCGCTCGCGTGACGCCTCGTCGGGCTGCCGAAGGAGAGACGATGGATGAACAGTCGCGAGGACCCTCGGCGCAAGTTTAGATGACAACACTTTGCCGCGCTCGCGCGTGACCCGAAATGCTGGGCCGAAAATCGTCTGCGCCGCCGTCGCGCCCATTGCCACCACCAGCTTTGGCTTAACGATTCGCAGCTCCGCTTCCAGCCACGGCCGGCAGGCTGCGATCTCGCGAGAATTTGGTTTTTGATGAATCCGGCGTTTGCCGCGCGGCTCCCATTTGAAATGTTTCACCGCATTCGTGACATAGACCTTTGTGCGATCGATTCCGGCTTCTTCGAGCGCTTGATCCATGATTTTTCCAGCCGGTCCAACGAACGGCTTACCGGCGACATCTTCGTAATCTCCCGGCTGCTCTCCGACCAGCATCATCGTTGCGCCCTTCGGGCCTTCGCCAAAGACCGTTTGCGTGGCGCCCTTGTAAAGATGGCACGCCTCGCAATCTTTCGCCGCCTCGCGCAGGGCCGACCAGCTCGTCGTATCGGGCGGCTGTGCCGGCCGGGCGAACTCTTCAGAATCCGTTCGCATGTTCCGATTATGAATCGCAACTCGCGTGCGATTCGTGTTCATTACTTCCAGTGCCGACTCTCGAAACTGAGCGACTAATTCTGCGCTCCTTCCATCAGGAAGATATCGATCGTATGGCGCACTTGTTCGCCAATCCGGATTTCATGCGCTTCTCACTCGGCGTTTTCACCGAACGCAAACAGACTATCGCTTTCATCGGGAAAGTCATGAGCTGGGACCGTGCCGGCATCCCGTCCCAGTTTGCCGTCGTCCCGCGCGGCAAGGACACGGTCATCGGGTATTGTGGTTTCTTTTACCATCCCGAGCATGGCATCGAAGACATCGAGATCGGCTATCGACTTCATCCGGATTACTGGAACCGCGGCCTGATCACTGAAGCGGCACGCGTCGTCCGCGATTACGGCTTTCGCGATTGCAATCTGTCACGCGTGATCTCACTCATTCACCCAGAAAACATTCCATCACGTCGCGTGGCGGAGAAAAATGAGATGAACGTAGAGAAGGAAATTACGTTTCGAGGTTTTCCGACACTGATGTACGCGATAACTCGCCAGGAGTGGCTGGCGAGGCGTGGCGCTGGATGAACTCACGAGCGAGAGCGCGATAGGCTTGGGCGGCAGCGCCAGTGGAAGCGTATTCCAGGATCGACTTCCCAAAACTCGGCGCTTCGCTCAAGCGCACGCTGCGCGGGATTACGGTTTCGTAAACACGTTCGCCGAAGTGCTTCCGCACATCGGCAACTACCTGCTGACTAAGGTTGGTTCGCGCGTCGAACATTGTCATAACAATCCCACCCAGCTCGAGACGCTGGTTTGCGCCTGAATCGATTACCTGCTCGATCAACCGCACGATTTTTACTAATCCTTCCAGCGCGAAATACTCGCATTGGATTGGAGTCAACAGTTCATCGGCAGCGGCTAGCGCATTGCTCATCAGAATTCCAAGCGACGGGGGACAATCCAAGAGAACGAAATCGAATGTCTCGTCGGAATACAGGGGCTTGAGCGTTTCCGCCAGACGAGTGAGGTGATTCGGCATGCGCGCGATTTCGACTTCGGCGCCAGCCAAATCAAGATCGGCCGGCACGATAAACAGCCCATCGCGGCGCGTGGGAAAGATTTTTTCGGTAATCGAGGCCTCACCTAGCAACGGGTCGTAGAGACTGATTTGCTCGACTCCCTGTAAACCAAACGAGCTGGTCGCATTCGCCTGCGGATCAAGATCGACAAGCAAAATGCGATGGCCCAGCTCCGCGAGCGCAGCGCCAAGATTCACGGCCGTGGTCGTTTTGCCGACGCCGCCTTTCTGGTTAGCGATCGCGACGATTTTCATTTTCGGGGCTGTGCATTGTCCAAGGTCGCCGGGATTTGCCAGATGATGTTGCCGCGCGCACTAAACGAAAGCTAAATTTTTTCGAATTTCGGATTTGGAATTTCAGCCGTAGCATTCACCGTTTCAAATTGTGAATGCTTCGTCAGTAACAATTGAACCAGCATCGGCTCTGACAGCGCCTGGCGGCGAGGACCCGCTACTCCTGCGCAGCCAGGACGCTCGCGGCGTGGTCACGTTAACGCTTAACCGGCCGCACGCCTTCAATGCTTTGTCTGAAGCGATGCTCACAACATTGCAGCGTGAGCTGAACACGATCGCTCCGGATGAATCGGTCCGCCTCGTCATCCTTGCTGCCGAGGGCAAAGCTTTCTGCGCCGGCCACGATTTGAAGGAAATGCGCACAGCACCATCACTGAAGTACTACGAACAGCTCTTTGCGCAATGCTCCGACATGATGCTTGCGATCCAACGATTACCGGTGCCCGTGATTGCGCGCGTCCAGGGAATCGCGACTGCGGCGGGTTGCCAACTGGTGGCGATGTGCGACCTCGCTGTCGCGGCGAGCACAGCAAAATTCGCCGTGAGCGGGGTGAATCTCGGTCTGTTTTGCTCCGCGCCGGGTGTGGCGCTGTCGCGCAACGTTTTGCGTAAAGTCGCATTCGAGATGCTGGTTACAGGAGAATTCATCAGTGCCGAAGAAGCGAAGGCGCGTGGCTTGATCAATCGCATTGCGCAACCCGAGCAACTCGACGCGGAACTTGAGAGACTAGTCGCTGCCATCGTCAGCAAACCACGCATCGCCGTCGCAATGGGAAAGGAATTTTTTTACAGGCAAGCCGAACTGGGCATCGCCGCGGCGTATGAAGCAGCGAGTCAGACCATGGCCTGCAACATGATGGACGAAGCAGCGCTCGAAGGCGTGCAGGCCTTCGTCGAAAAGCGTCCGCCGCGCTGGAACAAAAATGTCGATTCGCGCTAAAAGGCCGTCAATGCGGTGATCGTGATTTCCCTTCGTCCGGCAAACAGCTTAAGACTAAGTTCGCGTCTCCCCTTCCGACGGGGAGAGGATTGTCTTCAATCGTCGCCACTCGCTCAACGGTCGGAAAACCCTCACCCTACCCTCTCCCTTGCGAAGGGAGAGGCGAAATCCGGCTAGACGCTAATTACTAGAATCACGCTGGCAATTTGACTTGCGCAGTCGGTAGGATGTTAACCTCCGTACATGACTTTCACTTTGCAACAACTGGCGACGACGTCCGGTGGCGAGCTGGTGGGCGATCCATCGCTGCAGATTATGGGGGCGGCATCACTGGGCGACGCGACTCCCGGAGAAATCAGCTTCTTCGCAAACCGAAAATACGTTGCGCTGCTGCGCAAAACGCGCGCATCGGCAGTTTTTGTTCCAGCCGATTTCGCTGAGGCGATTACTCCTGCTCAGATTCGCGTCGCAAATCCAACCAAGGCTTTCGAGCAAGTCGTGTTCAAATTCGCACCTAAGGCAATTGCATTTACGCCTGGGATTCACCCAACCGCCGTCGTTGATCCAAGCGCACAGATCGGAAAATGCGTATCAATTCAACCACATGCGGTGATCGAATCCGGGGCGAGAATTGGCGATGACACAATCATCGGCGCGGGAAGTTACATTGGACATGAGACGGTGATCGGACCCGGGTGTCTGATTTATCCCCGAGTAACCATTCGGGAGCGAAGTCGCATTGGTTCACGGGTCATCATTCACAGCGGCGCGGTGATCGGTGCGGATGGTTTCGGTTTTGAAATGGTTGATGGCCGACAGCAAAAGATTCAACAACTCGGGATCGTTCAGATCGATGATGATGTTGAGATCGGCGCGAATACCACCGTTGACCGCGCGCGCTTTGGCCAGACGTGGATCCAGGAAGGCGTAAAAGTCGACAATCTTGTACAAATCGCGCACAACGTCGTGATTGGAAAAAATTCCGTGATCGTGGCGCAGACCGGAATCTCAGGGAGTACGCGCGTGGGCGAACGTGTCATGATGGGAGGCCAGGTTGGCGTTGTGGGCCATCTCGAAATTGGCGACGGCACGGCGATTGGCGCGCAAAGCGGCGTCTCGAAGAGCCTTCCGGGAGGCGTTTGGTTCGGGTCTCCTGCGGTTCCGCTTGGAGAGGCGAAGCAACAAATCGCCTGGATCCACAGACTCGGAAAACTCTTCGCGCGCGTAAAAGAGATCGAGAAAAAATTGGGCCTCTAATCTCGGCAGACCACTGTGTGGGCTGCGGCAATCTAATTTTTTCAGGCGTCAGTCCTGCCTACAGCGGTTTACGATTACTGCCTAGAAGCGCGCGCAGCCCTTCAGGGGAGATCCACTCTGCGCCGCATGCCTGCACGGTCTGCGCTTCCATCATATCGGAGGTGGCTACCATCAGCTCGAACCGCTTTGCGTATTTGCTCGCCAATCGCTCGATGATCGCGTCGGCTGATTGTCCGGTACGCGAATAGAAAATTTGCACACCGCCCGGCTCAGAGCTTGCATCGATTTTTTTGCCTTTTCCATCGAAAACGATCACCACGCGCACGCCGGTCCAATCCTGATAATTGCGCAACTGTTTGAGTAACGCTTCGCGTGCCAGCGAGGAACGGCGCGCGTGAAGTCTGCGCAACTCCGGCCACGCAAAAATGACGCTGTGGCCATCGACGATCAGATAACGAGGTCGCTCCGACATTGCGAGACTCTGCGAATCCTCAGCCGCCGTTACACCAGCAGCGAATCGCACTACTCAGTCGGCGCTGATTCCTTCTTTGCCGACTGCTTACTTGGCGCCGGCCGCGTCGCGCTGGCTCGCAACGCCGCCTTCTTGCGCTGTAAATAAGCTCGTCGCCGCTTGCGCTTGCCTCGTACACGATGCTGCTGTCCCACGCAGTGTTTATCGATTGAAACATCGAGAAACGCAATTCAGGTTCAACGGTTCCTGCCGCCGCCAGTCGAGATTGCAATTGCATTCACGAACCATTGGTTGTTAAAAGGACGCCGATGGCGAATCGGGAGTGGGTGTTTTCCACGGCAACGCAGAGAACCGTGAGCGGACTTACCATTGTTTTCCTAGTTCTCGCGGCGTTTTTTGGATTTTTGAATATCCAAAAAGTGAAAGCGCTCCGCACGAATGCCACGAATGCGCAGGTCGCGCGCGATGCAGCTGAGCGCCGTCATGCGCAGCAGGCACTGAATGCGCAAACGGGTGACACAGCCGGAGCAGAACAGCAGAGCAAAGTCGCTGAAGCAGAAAATCGCGCGGCAAAAGCCGAAGCAGACCTGGCGCAAGTTCAAAAAGAGAAAGCCGATCTGCAAGCGAAGTTGGATGCCAATCAGCAAGAGATTGCTTCTCTGCAAAAAGCCGCAGTAGAAGCGAGTAAGAACGCTAATCCTCCAGTTGCTGGCAGTTCGCCTACCGAGGGGGCGCAGACCGCCGAGTTGCAGTCGCAAGTCGATGATCTCCGCCGTCAGCTCGACAGCGCGGAAAAAGAAAAAGCTCTCCTCGCCGAAAAAATTCACGAGACGCAAGAACGTACATCACAGCCGAAGGAAACGAAAAAACGGCGTGAAACCGGCGGCCTCCAGCGGGAAACTGTCAGTCCCCATCGCGCCGGTGTGCACGGCACCGTGCTGGCGTACAATCAGGCCTACAATTTCGTGGTACTGAATCTGGGTGCTCGCAACGGGGTCGAGACGAACTCCGAAATGCTCGTCCTGCGGGATGGCACGCTGATTGGAAAAATTCGTATTTCTTCAGTTGAACCGGCGACCGCCATCGGCGATATCATCACCAACAGTTTGGCGCGTGGCGTCCAAGTACAACCCGGAGACAATGTGATTTATGCTGGCACAAGTCCATAACCTTCGAGCAATCGTCGTCCCTGTTCTGCTGTGTGCGTTAGTCATAACCATGACTTCATGCGCGACGCAGCACGATACTGCCCTCGTCAAAGATCCCGACGCTCATTACGAATCAACGATGCCATGGAACAAGCAGGAGGCTTGGGAAACAGGCGGGCAGTTCCAAGCGATGACCGACAGACGATAACAGCACAAAGCTGTAGCCGCGATCAAATCCAGAAACCGGCTGGGATAATGGCGTTTTTTGGTATCACGGCGATGCCGTCGCGAATGAAGTAGTTGTCTGCGTCGAAGTTTTGGGGTTTACCTTCGGGCGTGATCACCACGCCATCGGCAATGCGCGCGTTTTTGTCGATGATAGCGCGATCGATCACGCAGTTCCGCCCGACGCCCATGGGCGGTCGCGATGAATCAGTTTGTTCCAGTTCAAAATAGTCCGCGCCCATCACGATGCTGTTCCGGATGGTCGCGCCGCTTTGAATGACGCTGCGTATCCCCACCACGCATCTCTCCAGATGCGCGTCCGAGATGATGCAGCCATCTGAAATGATCGCCTGCCGCAGTGTGGCGCCGTTAATTTTGCTGCCCGGCAAAAAACGCGGATGCGTATAGATTGGAGACTCCGGTTCAAAGAAGCTGTATTCTGGCACGACATCGGTGAGGTCCAGATTCGCTTCATAAAACGCACGGATCGTTCCAATGTCTTCCCAATACCCCTTAAAGATAAAGGCGCTGACATGCCGATCTTTGATCGACGCCGGGATGATGTGTTTTCCGAAATCGAACAGATCGTTCGTTAACGATTCGATCAGTACGTTTCGATTAAAAACGTAAATGCCCATCGACGCCTGAAACAATTCCTCTTCTTCATTGGAACCGATGGCGCGGAGCAATTCGCGGCTCATCTTCATTTCCTGCAATGCCGATTCATCGGCGGGTTTCTCAATGAAGCCGGTGATTCGACGATCGACGTCGCTTTGCATGATCCCAAACTCAGAAACGTAACGCCGCGCTACTGGTTTGGTTGCCAGTGTAATATCAGCGCCCGATCGAATGTGCTGATGCAGCAGCGCCCGGAAATCCATCCGGTAAAGTTGGTCGCCGCTTAGGATGAGATAATAATCATACGGCCGTTCGAGGAAGTAGCGCATGTTTTGCCGTACCGCGTCGGCAGTCCCCTGATACCATTGTGAGCCAGCAGGCGTTTGTTGAGCGGCGAGAATGTCCACAAAGCTGCGCGAAAAATTATCGAACTTGTAGCTGGCCTGAATGTGCCGATGTAGCGACATGCTGTTGAACTGGGTCAACACATAGATCGAGCGCAGCCCGGAGTTGAGGCAATTGCTGATCGGAATATCGACGATGCGATATTTGCCTCCGAGAGGAACGGCCGGTTTGGCGCGATCCTTCGTCAACGGAAACAAACGGGTGCCGGCGCCGCCGCCCATAATGATCGCAAGAGTTCGCTGCAGTGTGCCGGGTGGCAGTGCCCCGTCCACTTTCGGGATTGAATTTTTCGGAACTGAATCGCGCTGCGGCTGCATCGTTATCAATCAATAATCTGGCGGCCACAGTTTGCGGCAACTTTTTTTGCGTCATGCAGCCGCCGTTAGAGAGTAGTCCAAGCAAGAACTAAGCCGAGCTTTTGTAATCGTTGCGGGCGGCACGCCCGCCGCTACAGTTCTGAAACATGTGTGGAATTGTTGGCTACGTTGGGCGGGCTAAGGCGACACCAATCTTATTGGATGGGCTGCGTCGCCTTGAATACCGAGGCTACGATTCAGCGGGCCTCGCTATCGTTGAGAAAGGACGTCTGGAGACGCGCAAATGTGCGGGACGCATTGCGGCGCTTGAAAAATTAGTGCGGAAGCAACCGGTATCAGGCTCGCTGGGCGTCAGCCACACGCGTTGGGCCACGCACGGCAAGGTGAACGACGAAAACGCGCATCCGCATTTCGATGCCAGTGGCAAGCTGGCCTTGGTCCATAACGGGGTAATCGAAAATTATCAGACACTAAAAGATGAGCTCGTTCGCAACGGCGATACGAGCTTTCGTTCCGAGACCGACACCGAAGTGCTCGCGCATCTGATTGGGAAAATCTACGACGACTCGTGCGCCAGCACCGTAGACGCTCCCGGAAAAAAGGCCCGCCTTTTTGACGCTGTTCGTACGGCGCTTCGACAAGTGATCGGCACATACGGCATCGCGCTGGTCCATGCTGATGTGCCGGATTTCATGATCGGCGCGCGCCGTGGAAGTCCCCTCGTGCTCGGCGTTGGCAACGGCGAAAATTTTCTGGCCAGCGATGTGAGCGCAATTGTCGCTTACACCCGCGACGCTGTTTACTTGAACGACTTCGATGTGGTGGCAGCGGGGCCGGAGAAGTTCGAGATCACTTCGCTTGCCGGAGACAGCACCGAGCATCCCGTCAGCAAAGTCGAGTTCACAGCCGAGGACATTAAGAAGGGTGATTATCCCCACTACATGCTCAAGGAAATCTTTGAGCAACCAAACACGGTGCGTGATGCGATGCGCGGCCGTCTCAACGCTGAGGAATGCACAGCAAAACTCGGTGGCTTGAACATGGCACCGCCTGAACTGCGCGATGTAGGACGCATCGTTCTCACCGGCTGCGGCACGGCCCTGCATGCCGGCAGAGTCGGCGAATACTTGATTGAGCGAGTGGCGAACATCCCGACCGAAGTCGATTACGCGAGCGAGTTCCGTCATCGGAATACGCCGATGACTCCGGAGACGTTGGTGTTTGCCATCAGCCAGAGCGGCGAAACAGCGGATACGTTGGGTGCGCTACGTGAAAGCCGGCGCAAAGGCTTTCGCACCCTGGGAATTTGCAACAACGTCGCCAGCACGATCGCGCGCGAAAGCGACGGCGGAGTATACATGCACGCTGGACCGGAGATCGGTGTAGCGGCCACAAAATCGTTCACGTCGCAGCTTGTTATTCTCGCGCTGCTCGGGCTGCTGTTCGGGCGCATGCGCAATCTTTCCACGGCTGAAGGAAGTCGCGTTATCGAAGCTCTGGAAGCATTGCCCGGACAGATCAACGCGGTTCTGGACCTGAACGATCAAATCAAGGCAATTGCCAAAAGATATGCCAGTGCAAATGGCTTTTTGTTCTTCGGGAGGCAGTTCAACTTTCCAATCGCTCTCGAAGGCGCTCTGAAAATGAAGGAGATTACGTATCTATTTGCCGAGGGGCACCCGAGCGCTGAACTCAAGCACGGTGTCATCGCGCTGATTCGTTCTGATTTACCCTCTGTGTTTATCGCGCCGGATGACTCAGTGTTTTCAAAAAACGTGAACAACATCGAGCAAGTCAAAGCTCGCAAGGGCCCCATCATCGCGCTGACAAGCGGAAATTGCGCGAAACATCTCAAAGGGATCGCTAACGAAATTATCGTGCTGCCGGAAGCGCCCGACTACGTGATGCCTATCCTGAATGTCGTCCCACTTCAGCTTCTCGCATATCATCTAGCCGTCGAACTGGGCCGCGACGTCGATAAACCACGGAATCTCGCCAAAAGCGTAACCGTGGAGTGATCTACTCTGGGGAGCGCACACGTCCCGCGTGATGGCAAGCGCGTCTTCGCGATCGCGAACTTTTTTTCGGCTCGGTTCTGTTAACTTCGGCCGGAACACAAAGGAAAGATTGTTTCGGCGCGACGCCGAAACCAGCACGCGAGAAGCGCGCGCTCCGCAGATTTTGCCTATCCGGTGGAAATAACAGCGATTTGCAGTAAACTGGGAGCTCGGTCAACCTCTCTCCCCGGTGCAACACAACGAAGAGTACGTCCTCAGAGTCCTCGAAGAAGGAGGACTCGTCACACGCCACCAAATCGACGGTGCCCGTTCGCGCCTAAACGGTGAGCCTGGCGTAATCGACGTTCTGGTCAACGACGGAACCGTTTCCGACGCGGAAGTCTCACGCACACTCGCCGCGCAAGCGCACATGGATTGGATTGACATCTCTTCCATGGTTATTCCGCCGCAAGTGATCAGTCAGATCCGCGGAGAAGATGCGCGCCGGTTCAAAGTAATCCCGGTCGGTTTCGGCGAAACCGGGCTCGTAGTCGCAGTGAGCAACCCGTTGGACATCGACACAATAGACAGCCTGGGTTTCCTGCTGCAACGCGAACTGGAATTGGTTTGCACCAGTCCAAAGAAAATTCGCGAAGCCTTAATCAAATACTATGGCACAGCCGATGAAGCCGCGGACGTCCTGCAGAAAAACATTGGGGAAGATATCGATCTCGGCCTGGAATTTGGCGATGGCGCGGAAGCGGCCGCAGTCGATGAAGCAGATGCGCCGATTGTCAGGCTCGTTTCCATGTTGCTGATCGAGGCGCACCGTGCCGGCGCGAGCGATATTCACCTGGAGCCGCTGGATAAAAAATTTCGCGTCAGATTTCGGATTGACGGCGTGCTGCAGGAAATGCAAGCGCCACCGAAGCGTCTGCAATCAGCCATTGTCAGCCGGCTCAAGATCATGACCGGCTCGATGAGTATCGCAGAGAAACGCCTGCCACAGGACGGTCGCATCCAGGTAAAAATCAAAAAGAAGCCGATCGATCTTCGCGTCTCGACCATGCCCACCAATCACGGCGAGAGCGTCGTCATGCGCATACTGGATAAATCCAGCTTAAAGCTCGGCTTGCCGGAGCTTGGATTTCTTTCTGACGACCAGGAAACTTTCGAGCGCCTGCTCAAACTGCCCGATGGCATTCTCCTGGTTACCGGGCCTACCGGATCCGGCAAGACGACCACGCTTTACGCCTGTCTCAATTATATCAACAAACCGGACCGCAAGATCATTACCGTGGAGGAACCGATCGAATATCAGATGACCGGGATCAATCAGGTGCAGGTAAATACTGAGATTGGGATGACCTTTCCGGCCGCTCTGCGTTCCATCCTGCGCCAGGCGCCGAACATTGTCATGATTGGCGAAATTCGAGATCTCGAGACTGCGAGTATCGCCACGAATGCCAGCCTGACCGGGCACCTTGTTTTTAGCACATTGCACACCAATGACGCGCCCTCTGCCGTGGCGCGTTTGATCGATCTCGGCGTACAGCCGTTTCTGGTTGCATCCTCGGTGCGCGCGGTCATGGCGCAAAGGCTCATCCGGCGCCTATGTAACAACTGCAAACAACCGGGCGAACTCACCGACACCGAATTGCGCGCCTTGGGAATTGAGCCCCGCCAGGTGTCTGACGCGCAGGTAATGAAGCCAGTCGGATGCGAAGAGTGCCGTCAAATTGGCTACAAAGGACGAATGGGCATATTCGAAAATTTCGTAATTGATGATGAGGTGCGCCACATGATCAACAAACGCACCTCAACCTTTGTCCTGCGGCAGCGAGCCCGCGAACTGGGTATGCGAACGTTGCGCGAAGACGGCGTGCGCAAGGTGCTCGCCGGGCTCACTTCTGCGGAGGAAGTCATCTCCATCACGGTGGGAGACGTGAGCTAGTCGATTTAACAATTTAACGTTTCAATGAATCCATGACCGAAAAACAGCTCGCCGAATTTTTTGTCGAGCAGCGCGTACTCCAGCCTTCACAAGCAGAAGACGTGCTGAGCGAAGTGGAGTTGAACGGAAAAACGGTCGCGCAGGCGATGTTGGATGGTGGCTTCATCGACGAACCCGGCTTTTATCAGACGATTGCCAACGGCCTTGGCACCGACTTCGTCGAACTGAGCGAACGCGAGATTGAGCCGGAAATTTTGCGCTTGATTCCGAGTGGGCTGGCCCGGTTACACGGCGCTCTTCCAGTTGAGCTGAGTGGAAACACGTTGCGAATTGCGCTGACCGATCCGTTTGATCTCCACACCGCAGAGGACCTTCGTTTTGCGCTCGGTAAAGACATTCAAGTCGTCGTTTCGCCGCCCGATCAAATCGAAGAACAAATCAAGCAGTATTACGGCAGCGACACGACGAGCATGGAGGAAGTTCTCAAGCAGCTTGGCGAAGCTGGTGAGCTTCTGCAACTGCGCGAACAGGACGGCGAAGCTGCAGTTGAAGCGGAAGCGAACACGACACCCATCATTCGCTTTGTCGATCTGATTCTTTATCAGGCGATCCAAGACCGGGCGAGCGACATTCACTTCGAGCCGTTCGAGAACGAATTCAAAATCCGCTACCGCGTCGATGGCGCGCTTTACGAAATGTCCCCGCCACCACGTCACCTTGCCCTGCCGGTGATTTCGCGAGTGAAGGTCATGGCAAATATGAATATCGCGGAAAGACGACTACCGCAGGATGGTCGCATCCAGAAGCAGATCGCCGGGCGCAGTGTCGATCTTCGAGTCTCGACGCTGCCAACCCAATTTGGCGAGAGCCTCGTGCTGCGCGTGCTCGATCGCAGCATCGTCAATCTCGACCTCGAAGCGTTAGGGATGCCTGATTACATTTATGATTTTCTGCTCGAAATGATCGAGCGACCGAACGGCATCTTCATCGCGACCGGACCAACCGGCTCCGGAAAAACAACAACGCTTTACTCCTGTTTGCGCAAGATCAACACCATCGATTCGAAACTACTCACTGCCGAAGAGCCGGTCGAGTATGACCTGGAAGGTATCGTGCAAGTCCCAGTGAACGAAGGCATCGGTCTGACGTTTGCGCGGGTCTTGAGGTCGTTCCTCCGCCAGGACCCAGATCGCATCATGATCGGCGAGACACGCGATCTTGAGACCGCCCAAATTGCAATTCAGGCGTCTCTTACCGGCCACCTGGTTTTCACCACGTTGCACACCAACGACGCGCCAGGGGCGATCACGCGTTTGATCGACATGGGCGTGGAACCATTCCTGATTTCCTCAACCCTGGAAGCCGTGCTTGGCCAGCGACTGCTGCGCAGTATCTGTCGCCAATGCCGTGCGACTTATATGCCGAGCGACACATTACTGGCGGAATTGGGGATTTCTCGGCAAGACATTGGGGAGAAACAATTCTTTTACGGGAAAGGCTGCGACGCGTGTAACAACACCGGCTACAAAGGGCGAAAAGGGATTTACGAGCTTCTGAGAATTAGCGACCCGCTTCGTGAATTGATCAATGAGCGCGCACCAACGGTCACCCTGAAGCAAAAAGCCATCGAGCTCGGAATGGTGACGCTGCGCCAGGACGGCTTGCGCAGCATCTTCGCTGGCGACACCACCATTGAAGAAGTGCTGAGATACACGTAGCGCATTCGCATCTTTTGGTAGCGCACGGATCTCGCGTCCTCGCATTTCGCTATCACTATAAGGACGGAACTGTAAACAATATCGGGCCTGAGTACAGGGCAGCATCTGTCGCAAAGCGGGCGGCGGTTGAAGAGGCAGGTTGCTTTTTCCACTAAATCGCATAAATCCTTACCTCGCTAATACCCCCCTCATGCCACGATACAACTACGTAGCTCTCGATACTCGCGGACAGGAAGCGAGCGGCTTGGTTGAGGCCGCGTCCACGAATGCAGCAATCAGTCAATTGCGACAGGCCGGCTATTTCCCGACGAGCGTTATGGAAGAGGCAATAAGCAGTCCCGATGGCCAAGAAGCTCGCCAGCGCGCTGCGAAAATGGCGGGCACGACGAAAACGCGCGCGAAAAGGGGCGTTGTTCTTTTCGAGCGCAAAAAAATTAAGTCGAAGATTTTAATGATCTTTACTCGTCAACTGGCGACGCTGATTGATTCCGGGTTGCCGTTGCTAAGAAGTTTGAACGTTCTGGCGAGACAGGAGCGGGACAAGTTGTTGAAAAAGACGATCAACAAAGTCGCGGACTCCGTGCAAGGCGGTAGCACATTTTCTGACGCGCTGGCCCTGCATCCGCGGGTCTTTAACGACTTATACGTCAACATGGTCAAGGCTGGCGAGGTCGGCGGCGTGCTTGAGCTCGTGCTCAACCGGCTGTCGGAATTTCAGGAGAAGGCCGCCAAGATCAAAAACAAGGTCATATCGGCCATGGTCTATCCGATAATCGTGATGACAATGGCCGTGGGCATCCTGTGTTTTCTCCTCGCCTTCATTGTACCGAAGTTCGAATCGATTTTCCACGAGATGCTCGGCGACAAACCGCTGCCGCCCGTCACTCAGTTTGTTATCGGAGCGAGTGGCTTGGTGAAGAACCATGGCCTTGTTCTGCTCGGGGTCGTAGTGGCTGCGGTGACCATTTACAAATTCCTTGGCCGCACGCGTCGCGGGCGACTCGTCATTGATAGCTTCAAACTGCGCATGCCGCTTTTCGGCAATTTGAATCGCAAAACCGCGATCTCCCGTTTCGCGCGCACACTCGGAACCCTGGTCACAAGCGGTGTTCCGATTCTGCAGGCATTAAATATCACTCGCGAAACTGCAGGTAATGCAGCCATTGCCGCCGCCATTTCGCAGGTGCACGACAGCGTGAAAGAAGGCGAATCAATCGTGCAGCCTCTGGAAGCGAGCCGCGCTTTTCCGCCAATGGTGGTCAGTATGGTCGACGTAGGTGAAGAAACCGGTAAACTGCCCGAAATGCTTTTAAAGATCGCCGATGTGTATGACGATGAAGTTGATAACGCGGTGGCGGCGCTCACATCGATGCTTGAGCCAATCATGATTGTTTTTCTGGCGGTGATTGTCGGCACGATTGTGCTCGCTCTCTTCACGCCGCTCATCAGCATCATCACCGGCTTGCAACAACAAACGTGATCGGCTTCGCCAAAATGACGAAGCACCAATGACGAATGAAATCTCCCCCCAGAGCTTGTAGAGGCGCTTGTGTCAAACGCCTGACCAAGGGGCGCTACAACGTGGCGTTTACGCTCATCGAGCTCATCGTGGTCATCACAGTTATCATTATCCTTACGGGGTTAGTTCTCAGCACAGTTGGCTACGCGCAGAAGAAAGGAGCCCGGGCCCGCGCCGAAACCGAAATCGCCGCCATGTCTGCTGCGTGCGAGAGTTACAAGGCGGATAATGGGATTTACGCGCGCAGTGCCGGCAGTACTGGCACGGATGGCCTCGACCCTACGACGGCGAATATCGCAGCCTACGACACGCCGTCTCGCTATATGTACGGCGAAATTTCGGGAGACCGCGACTTTGACGGAACACCAGATACAGGCGCGCGGTTGTATATGACGTTTAAACCGATCTCGCTTTCAAGAGCTAATATGTCGAGCCCGCCAAGTTCCTCAAATCCTATAACGGCAATCCGCGATCCATTTGGAAACAGCTATGGATATTCAACCGCACAAGCAGCTAATCCCGGCGGAACGGTCGGTTACAATCCAACATTTGATCTATGGAGTGTCGCAGATGGGACTGCCGGAACCAATCAGACCAAGTGGATCAAAAACTGGTAGGACCTGTAGCGGCAAAAATCTGTCGCTCTAGGGCGTTGCTGTGAAACGCAAACTCGACAATGGCGTTTGACACAAACGCCCTACAATTTCGCCGAAATCGAAATTGCGAACTACCCTTGGCTCGTGTGCACTACGACTTCTACGCGGCGATTGGGGCTTTGCTCTTCAATTGAGCCGCTCGGTGATGCTCGGAATTTCGTTGAGCCGTAACCGTGCGTTTCGATTTGTGCCGGGCTGATCCGCATTACCTCCACAAGGTATCGCTTCACGCTATCGGCGCGGCGCTGGCTCAGATCGAGATTGTATTCGAAGGTGCCGAACGAATCGGTGTAGCCTTCGACCGTAAATGTCGCTTTCGGGTTGCGTTGGATGAGAGTGCCCAGTTTTTGCAGTTGACCGATCGCGCTGGATTGCAGCACGTCGCTGTCGTACTCGAAGAGTTGATCGTCGGGCAGGCGCAATTTTGTGCCTGACCCCAGCGGACCTTTTTGTGCCAGCAACTGGTCCAAATCGCTAAACCCGGGAGCGCGCCCTTTATTAGGCCCAGCGCTATCGCCGGGCAGTTTACTCGTGAACGTGTTCGGCCGCTTGATTGCCGTACTGGTGGCGAGCTCCGTTCCGCTTAGAGCCGGCTGCGGACGGCCTGATGTCGAACTGTTGTTGAGCAAAGACTGTTCATGCAGCGCGTTTGGATCGGCTGAGAGAGTCTGCGCTGTCGAACGCTCAATTTCATTGAGGACGGAATTGATTTCTGGTTGTTCCACTTTCGGTTGGTCCGGCAAAACGTCCCGCATGTCGTCCGGGAGCGCCGCGCTCGCTTGAATGTCCTGCAATAGTTTATCGAACGATTTCTTTTCATCCGGCAATTGCACGTCAGTGTTATCCGGGTTCGGTTTGGCGGCTGGATTTGTTTGATCGGCACTGCTTTTGTCGACGTTCGATTCGGTAATGCTCCTGACCTTGAACGTGGGCGTCTGCTCGCTCGGGACGAACGCGGCTTCCGCAGGCGCGAAACGCGTCCGGTAAAAGTAAGCGCATAGCGCGAAATGAATTGCCAAGGACACAATCAACCCGAACCAGATCCAGCTCCGTTCCTTGCTGCCCGCGAGCAGACCTTCAGTCTCGAATTGATCAACGTGATCGAAGTGTGAAACCCTCATCCGACCGCGAAGATATCACATTTCAACATGCGAGCGACTTGATCTCACGGTGACGCTCTTAGTAACACCGGGCTTCAGCCCGGTGATGCTCGGCTGAAAGCGCTAAGCCGTTTCAACTGCTAATGGCACTGATAAAGCCGTTAAAACGGCGAGCGTACTGGCCTGCACCTGCCTGGCTGAAGCCAGGCTCTAATGAAACAGGTCCCCGAAATAATAAGATGAATGTTAGATGTTCCCGCTAATGCGTGTTCGCTCGATGAAAGCTCGGGCAGCGCGCCGGATTTCTTCTGCCACGCGCGCCTCGGGTGACACAAACTTCGGCGTAAACCAGGGAAACAGTCCGATCAAGTCGTGCGTGACGAGAATTTGTCCGTCGCAGTGCTCGCCTGAACCGATGCCAATGGTTGGAATGCTGATCGCATTTGTGATCTGCTTCGCGACGTCAGCGAGCACAATCTCCAACACCACAGAAAATGCGCCGGCTTCTTGTACCGCACGCGCGTCAGCCAGCAGCGCTTCGGCCTCGGATTGGGTGCGGCCCTTGATTCTATAGCCGCCTTCCTGCTTCACACTTTGGGGCAGCATTCCGATGTGAGCCATAAACGGAATGCCTGCTTGTGTGATCGCTTCGATCTGCGCGACATGACTCGCGCCGCCTTCGAGCTTTACCGCTTGGGCGCCGGCGTCGATAAATCGCCGCGCCGTAGCCAGTGCTTGCTCGCGCGTGTCGTAAGTGTGAATCGGCATATCGGCGACGAGCAGCGCCTGTTTCACGCCGCGAGCCGCTGCGCGCGTATGATGCAACATTTCTTCCAGCGTTACGGGCGTCGTGTCTTCGTAACCAAGCACCACCATGCCCAACGAGTCCCCCACAAGGATGATGTCGATTCCGCTTTCATCAAGTAAGCGCGCCGTCGGATAGTCGTACGCTGTCAGCGCGGTGATTTTCTCACCGCGTTGCTTCATTTGACGAAAATCTTTCATCGCTCCTGCTCGCAAGATCAGCTGCTGATTCGCGAACGCAAGCTGCAGCTATTAGGCAGGCGTGCCGGATTGGCGTCTACCAATCATGCCTGAACCGAACGACGTTGGCGGATTCCTTCAGATCCGCGAGCAGCTCACCGACCGTTTTGATTTGACCCGGTAAAATCAGCTCTGGCCGGATATCGGCCAGCGGTTGGAGGACAAAGCTTCTCAGGTGCATCCGCGGATGTGGCAGTTGTAATCGCGCATCTTCGAGCTTGCGCTCGCCGCAGTAGAGCAGGTCGATGTCGATTGTCCTCGAAATATTCTTTGGATGATCGGATCTGCGGCCTAACTCTTCTTCGATTCGAATGATTTGCTCAAGCAAACTCCCGGGCTCCCCTTCGTAATCAAATTCCATGACTGCGTTCAAAAATTTCTCTGCTCCCGGTTCGCAATCGACCGGTTCGGTTTCGTAAATTGCCGAGGAAAGAATTGGCTGCTTCACATCTGGAAGAGCGAGAATCGCATCTCGTGCAACGCGCAAATTGCCGAAGCGATCACCGACATTCGATCCAAGCGCGACTGCGGTTCTCATGGAGCCGCATCTATGACCGATAGAAATCGTTGGGAGTTTGTGCCAGCGCCATGGCGTTTCACAGAAACGCCCTACAACTCTACAATCCCAACACATCGTGCATTGAGTAAAGGCCCGCCGGTTTTCCCACAATCCATTTCGCTGCGCGTACTGCTCCGCGCGCAAAAATCTCGCGATTCGCTGCACGATGCGTGAGCTCGAGGCGTTCGCCGGGCCTGCTGAAAATTACGGTGTGCTCGCCGACTACGTCACCTTCGCGAATCGATTGAATCGCTATCTCGTGTCCAGTTTTTTGCGCCGCTTTCAACGTCTCGGCGAGAGTTTTCGCTGTGCCGCTGGGCGCGTCTTTTTTCATCTTGTGATGCGTTTCGATAATCTCGGCGTCGAAATCACTGCCGAGCAATTCAACAGCTTTGCGCGTCAACCAGAAAAGCACATTGACACCGACGCTGAAATTCGATGCGAACACAATCGCCACCGACCGCGCTGCCTCTTCGACTGTTCGGCGTTGCTCTTGTGAATGTCCAGTCGTGCCAATGACAAGCGGCCTGCGATGGTGCAGCGCAGCGCGGCAGACTTCAGTAATGGCGTCCGCGTGACTGAAATCGATTGCAACGTCGCAATTTTCCATCGCTAACTCAATGGAGTCGCCCAAATCGCATTGCGCCACAATATCGATTTGTCGATCGTTCCTGGCGAGGGCGACAACCGTTTTCCCCATTCGTCCAGCCGCGCCGATGAGCAACACGCGCGTGGTCGAGTTCATTTGTTTTGCTCGAATTGTTCCAAGGTCTTGCGCAAGCGCGCCTGGTTTACTTCGATCATCTCACACAACGGCAAACGAACTTCACCGGACATTACTCCCCGCCAGCCCAGTGCTGTTTTCACGGGCACCGGATTTGGCTCAATGAACAAATCCTTAAACAGCGGCAACAATTTGCGATGTAATTGTGTCGCCGATTTGAAATCGCCTGATTCGCAGGCGCGGACAAGCCCACAGACTTGAGATGGAAACAGATTGGATGCTACGCTTACCACCCCAGCTGCGCCTACCGCCATGAACGGCAGCGTGAGCGAGTCGTCGCCGCTCAAAACAGTAAACGATTCGGGCAAACGCCGGCGCAGATCGCTAACGCGCTCCACGCTGCCGCTCGCTTCTTTGATGGACACAATGTTGCGGCATTCTTTTGCCAAACGCACCACTGTTTCGGGCATGATATCCACACCACAGCGTCCGGGAATATTGTAGAGCATGATCGGCAAGGATGTGACGGCGGCGATGCTCTTGAAATGGCGGAAGAGTCCTTCCTGACTTGGCTTGTTGTAATAGGGCGCGACGAGCAACGCGCCATCGACGCCGAGTTTCTCGGCCAACTTTGTGTCGACCACCGCGTGGTCGGTGGCATTTGAGCCGGTTCCCGCAAGAACAAGGCAACGTTTGTTTGCGGTTGCAACTGCGAGCCTTATCAGTTGTTCGCGTTCTTTGTGTGAGAGTGTCGGCGATTCGCCGGTCGTTCCAATCGCGACAATTCCGGTGATGCCCCCAGCGATTTGCGTTTCGATCAGTTTTTCAAAAGCAGAAACGTCAACGTCGCCGTTGCGAAATGGCGTGACTAATGCCGTGAACGTGCCGCGAAACATCTTGCCAAATTGTAGAGGTGCCATTCTTAAATGTCATGTCGTTCAGAAGAACAAGACACGGAGAGCCGCTAAAGTTAAACTTCAATCGACCCTTCAAACACGAACTCGGCCGGACCGGTGAGCGTGACGTTTCGAAATTGGCCTCCGATTCTGTCGAAACCGACCTGCAATTTGTTGCCGCCGCGAACCAGAACGCTGATCGAGCCGGAGAGATTTTCCATCGCGGCTAAAATCAACGCGCTCGCTACCACCCCGGTACCGCACGCCAGTGTTTCGTCTTCAACCCCGCGCTCGTAAGTGCGAATCGCGATTTCTTTCGGGCCACGTTTCTCCAGAAAATTCACGTTCGCACCTTTCGGCGAAAACATGTCATGCTGCCGGATCTTTTTTCCTCTGCTGCGAACATCGACAACATCAATCCGCGAAACATGGATGACTACATGCGGCACGCCAGTGTTGATGTAATGAACGAGAGCTTCCTCGTTTTCAATTTGCAGGCGCACGTTCATCTGCAAATCGGTTGGGTCGCCCATATTCAGTGTGACGAGGTCACCGTGAAGCTGAGCGCCGATAATTCCAGCCGGGGTTTCGAATAAAATTTTGTCGCGCGAGCCGGTAACGGTTTTCGCAAAGCGCGCGAAGCAACGCGCGCCGTTGCCGCACATCTCCGCCTCTCCTCCATCGGCATTAAAGTAACGCATCCGAAAATCCGCGTGGTTCGATGGTTCTTCGAGGAGCAAAACTCCGTCCGCCCCGATACCGCGGTGGCGATCGCACAGACGCGCGATCTGGCCGCGATCCAGATGGATGTCCCCTGTCCTGTTGTCGATCAGGATGAAATCGTTTCCCGCGCCGTTCATCTTCGTAAAACGCAGCATGATCATGATTCTAGCGGCGGCCGTGCACGTTGTCACGTCGAGCGACTCGGCTGACTCGGCGGTCGCAGACCGCCGCTACACGAACTGCGGTCGGGCGTTGCCAGATCTGATTTCGGTGGTTACTTGTCCGGCGTGAAAAAGGTCGGCGCGTCATTAATTGTCGCCATTGTCGCGCTCTTCGCCCGCGCATCTTTTGCAAACGATTACGACAACCTCATCCTGGAGCAGGTTAAACAGATGCCGCAAGGCGGCCGGTATTCTGTTTCGCATTTCGCAAAGATCCGCCTGCAATCTTCGGCGCATTTCGAGTCCGGGAAATTTTTCATTTTGCCGTCGGGACCAAGTTTCTGCTCGGGCGCAACATATCTGGTCTTCATTAGAACGATTGAGGCTTTGCGTGCACGAGGCGACCTTCATCTCGATTACGCCACCCTGGAAAAGTTGATCATTCGCGATCAACGCGACGGTGAAGGAATTTGGGGCCGCTGGAATGCAAATGGGCCAGGCACGGCCCGTCTTTTTCACGAGCTGCAGCTGGGGTCCAATTTCGACAATTTCGATCAGGCCAAGCCCGGCGACTTCATGAAAATTTTCTGGTCGCGTCAGGTGGGAAAAAATGAGCACGGGCACTCCACAATTTTTCTCGGCATGGAGAATCGTGCGGATGGACAATACGTCCGTTATTGGTCAAGCAATATTCCAAACGGCTACGGTGAGAAATCTGTACCGCGAAGCAAGATCGCCTACGCAATATTCTCGCGCCTTCAGACGCCTGCGAATCTCGCGCGAATTAATAGCGCGCCTTTGGTGGATACCTATTTAGCGTCCTTGCTTCGGACGCGTTCTAGTATTTCCGAAGCCGGCACAAAGTGCGGATTGTGATCGGAGCAAACGATAGCGCCTAGCTACATCTCAGTAGCGGGGGTCAGTCTGACTCTGTATATGCTGAACGCAATTCCGGAATTCCAGCGGATGTGCAATTTTTCTGAATGGCTCTGCTGAGCCACCGGTACCCCGAACAATCACAGTGCCGTAGTCAAGAAGACGTCCAAGGAGACCCTGATTTACGCCGACTGATTCAATTTTGGAGATAAACATTTCGAGGGTGCGGCGCTGAATAAAGCCAACCTTGATGAGTACGCGCTTGTCAGTAATGACAAGTTCGCTGGTAAGATAGATTACAAGGGCCGGAAGTAGGATAAGGATTGGCAATAACAATGCCAGCCACCCAGCAGCCGAGTGCGAGCCAGTTTGGATTGCGATGGCGAAAGGAAACGCGAAAAACAAGACAAAAAATGAGAGCAAACTTGCCCCAACGAATATGATCCAGTGCACTGAAGTTTTATAAACTGGCGTCTCATTTGGTTGAAGCGTAGAACGTGCATAGGATCCAAGCATCTCGGGATTAATTTTGGGAACGCCAACCGGGCGAGTTG
>Ga0209057_1000275_pt1 | contig 47653 bp, 36 predicted proteins | sample GraSoiAngelo_146_FD_185903 | JGI IMG/M metagenome (GOLD analysis project Ga0209057, IMG submission 185903) | Grasslands soil microbial communities from the Angelo Coastal Reserve, California, USA - 14_1009_05_30cm (SPAdes) (version 2) | ecosystem: Environmental > Terrestrial > Soil > Grasslands ...
CGGCGTTCTGGACTCCAGCTACAAGATTCCCGGCGGCGGCCTGATTTCTTCCGCCGACGACATGGCGCGCTTCGAGGCCGCCATGCTGGCCGATAAATTCGTTAAACGCCCCGCGCGCGACCTGATGTGGACTCCCCAGAAAACGCCCGATGGCAAGTCGACGGGTTACGCACTCGGCTGGGGCATCTCGGATAAGTTTGGAATTCATATCGTGGCCCACACCGGCGGCCAGCAGGGAACCAGCACGGCGTTTGTTCTGGTCCCCGAGCGGCGCGCCGGTGTCATCGTTCTGGCAAACATGGACAGCGTGGACTCCGGCAACCTGGCCGATCAAATCCTGAAGATCGCGCTGGACCTCAAGGACTAGTTACCAGTCCCTTTCATACTCTTACACTCTACGACACGACACCAAAAACCTCTTGCATAACCAACCCTCCCGTGTTACTCTGTCCTTGCGTTTGTTGCTCTTGTATCGCCTTTGGGTAGTAAAGCGGTCGCAAGGTCACACTTGCGGCCATTTTTTTGTTCGGCAGACCGCTTTGCAGTCCTGCCGAACGAAGCTTGAAGACGGCCGCGGCTCTGTTGAGGGGCTCGGAACCTGGGCATCAGATAGCTCAAATGTTGTGCTCAGTCGTAACCCGGCTGACGGAAAAGAGTAAAGCAGTGAGTAAAGAACAAGGTACAGTGAAGTGGTTCAATGCCAGCAAGGGCTTCGGCTTCATCCAGCGCCAGAGCGGTGAGGACGTTTTCGTCCATTTCTCCGCGATCGTGGCTGATGGCTATAAGACGTTGAACGATGGCCAGGCGGTTGAATTCGAAGTTTCCAAGGGCCCCAAGGGCCTGCAGGCCTCGAACGTACAGCCCCTCTAAGGAACAGCTAATCCAGCTCTGCTGAATTAGCTCACTTCACAAAATTACAAACGGGCGGCGCGACGCAAGTCGTGCCGCCCGTTCTGCTTCTCTGCTCCCCGCTTATCGTTCCTCTTTTGCCGGCCGCGCCTCGCCCGGTGTCCCAACTGTGGTCTTCAACCACTCGAATTTGCTGTACACACCCGATTGAACTTAAGTGTTATCAGACCTACACCTGTGGCAGGGATCCCCTTGAAGACATCCGTCCTCCTGGGGAAGTCTTTGAGAGAATCATCGCTGCGTCTTGGAGACGGAGCTACCTGGGCAGGTGCAGCGTTGCGTAGGGAGCCTCACCGAATCCGGGGAGGAGAGACGTGCCCACCAATAAGCCCTCCTCGCGGGATCCAAACATTCCTTCGAGAAGACGCCACCTGCGAATTGAGACGCCCGGCGAAGTCTGGGTCTACTGGAAATGTGCCGGACTGGAGGATACTTCCCGCGTCCGGGACCTGTGTTTGGGAGGACTATTCATCGAAACAAAAGAGGTGCGGGATGTCGGCAAGGAGGTCAAGCTTCACTTTCTTGTTCAGGAAGGACAAATCAGGGCCGAAGCCGTCGTCCGCCATATACAGCCCGGTGCAGGACGGGGATTAAAATTCACCGCGCTCTCTGGGCAAGACATCCCCCATCTGAAAGCATTGATCAGCAGACTTCAGGGTTCGTCTGGTTCACCGACTCCCTCGGCATGAAGCTCCCGCTCCCAGTCCAGCCACAAGCGTACTGCTCCCGATCCCGCCCGCGAAGACTTTTCCTCTGTCGCCAAAAAGCTCGGCCTCCTCTGGACAGCGGAGCCTAGAATTTTTCCTATTTCTACTTTCTGCCTTCTAGTTTCTAGTTTTCCAGCGTCCCCACCTCCGACGCGGATCTGTCCCCGAATTTCGCCACCGGAAAATCGCGTGGTGTGCATGTTCGCATAGCCGGAGCCGGCGCGCAGCGCGCTCAGGAACCCGGCGAAGTCATGCAGGTCCAGCGCCTGGTCGGTTGTGCCGGAGTTCAACGATGTCGCCCGCGTTCGTCGTTCCCGTGATCGTACCTGACGTAGTTTGCGGGCAATCGGGTTTTTGCGGGATATCCGGATTTCCTCCCTCGCACGACAAACGGACAGTAGCATTTCCGCTACACAGTACTTCGCGCCCATTGAAGAAAACGTCTCCGAGCCCGACCATGGAGCTATCGCCCAAGGGGGAGTCTGGCTCGGCCAAAGTCTTAGCGAGTCGGAGCAGAAGAGGCCGACCCGACTGGGTTGGGATCGCAAGAGAATTGACCGTACTCACGGCGCCATTTGAAGTCGACTGTACTTACGGTCGCCACTAAAAACGATATGGGTACGCTGAACCGCACAGAACTCGATCGCCTGGAACGCCGTGAGCTGCAGCTCACCATTCTGGCTGCTGCCTTCGTTCTGGTGCAGGCGGCCGGGCTGGCTATGTTCATGTACCCGCTAGTGTTTCTTCGCCCCGTTGGCAACAAGTGGACGCTTCGCGTGGCCTTCTTCGGTTTTTGCGCGCTGACGCTGCTCTTCGTCGGCTACTTGCTCGAACGCCAGCGCACCGTACGCAAGCTCAAGGAACAAATTCTGGCCGAACTGGAACGCAACGTTACCTTGCAGCATCAGGCCAGCGTTGACTTGCTCCAGACCATGCCCGATCAAAATCATTTCTGGGATCGCCTGACCATGGAATACCGGAGGGCTATGACCATGCAAAAGACGCTCTCCATCTTGCTTGTGAAGGCCAAGCCCGCCGGCGCTTCCGCAAAAGAAGTCAGCCGTCTTACAGCCGCCAAGGAAAACGACGGCAGCTCGGAAGCCTGGAGCGACGCCGCGAAAGCGATGTCCCGCAAATTGCGGCCGACCGATTCCATCTACCGTCTTGCGACGGATACGTTCGCACTGGTCCTTCCGGAGACTGACGTTCTGAATGCCAAGCGCGTCGCCGTCCGCCTGCAGGAAGAACTACAAAGCGTCCGCGCCAAGCACAACGTGTCCTTCGACATTACCGCGCACAATTATCCCGAGCATGTGAAGAGCGAGCACGAACTGGAAGACATCGTGAAGTCCCTGCTTCTCGAGCAGGACGAATTTACGCCGGTCCCCGTCCCCGCCGCGAAGTCTAAGGATTTCGCTTAGCCATTTTTGGTTTGATTCTGTAGTGGCCGGTCTTGAAGACCGGTGCAGTTGCGACGCCGCAAGAGCTGAGTGCGAAAAATGGAGCGGGGGCGCCAGACTCAAACTACGCGCCGAAAAATCAGCCGAGCGCCTGTTTCAAATCTTCGATCAAATCTTCTTTGTCTTCGAGACCGATCGAAACGCGCACCGTTCCAGGACTGACGCCAGCGCGCTGCAATTCTTCGTTGCTCATGTTGTAGTGTGAACTGTAAAGCGGAAGAATCACCAGCGACTCGACTCCGCCAAGACTCGCCGCCAGCAGAAACAGCCGCACGCGATCGCAGAAGCGCCGCGCCGCCGGCAGCCCGCCCTTCATGTCGAACGCCAGCATGGATCCGAATCCGCGCATCTGCCTTGCCGCGAGCTTGTGATCCGCATGCGACTTCAGCCCGGGATAATGTACGCGCGCCACTTTCGGATGTTTCTCCAGAAATTTAGCGACGGCAATGGCGTTTTCACACTGGCGCTGCACGCGCACGCCAAGCGTTTTGATTCCGCGAATCAGGAGGTACGCCGCGCCCGGATCCATCGAACCGCCCAAATAGATAATCATCTGACGCACGCGTTGCATCCAATCTGAATTGCCGACAGCGACCCCCGCGATAATGTCGGAGTGGCCGGCCAAAGCTTTCGTTGCGCTGTGAACGACCATGTCGTATCCAAGCGCGATGGGGTTCTGCAGGACTGGTGTGGCGAATGTGTTGTCGATGATGGAGACCAGCTTGTTCTTCTTGGCGAACGCCACCGCTTTTTGAATATCGACGAGACGCAGCGTGGGGTTCGTAGGTGTTTCGACGTAAAGAACCTTCGAGCGCGGCGTAACAAGATTTTCGATGCCCGCCAAGTCGGTCGCGACGTGGCGCACGGTAATGCCCATGTTGGGGAAAACGTCGCGCATCAGGCGATACGAGCCGCCGTAGACTTCCGCAGTGGAAATCAATTCATCGCCGGCCTTCAGCGCGGCAAGCAACGCCGAAGAAATGGCCGCCATGCCGGAAGAGGTGACCACCGCGGCTTCCGCGCCTTCCAGCGCAGCGATTTTCTTTTCCGCCACGGAGAGCGTGGGATTGCCGTAGCGCGTGTAAATGTAGGCTTTGTTTTTGCCCTCGGCCCACAGTTTCATTTCCTCGGTGGAAGAAAAAGTGAAAGTGGAGGAGCGGACGATTTCCGTGACGATGGGCCCGTTGACGCCGCGGCGATTCGGTTCGCCGCCGTGAATGGCTCGTGTTTGCGGCCCGAGTTTGTGCTGGGATTTGTTTTTCATGGGGAAGAGTGTGCTCCTTGCAGGCCAACAAAAACAGCCTCCAATTTGGCTGATGCGCGGACAATTTGGCGAGATCGAAGTTCGTCATGGGACGAATCATAGCCTTTTTGTCCCTACATACTCCCAGCTAACCCGGCTTGGGCGGTCGAATCTAAATCTCTAGCTGGTGGGGATATGCCGAAGGTTTGGGTGTATACTCCGCCTACCCGAAAAACTAGCTGGTTCTTCACAGGAGGAGTCTCGCTGACGGGAAAACGAACTTTTAATTGAGCCCGGCCGAGCGCTGGGGGGCAGTGGAACGGCCGGCACTCAGTAAGAGAGGGTGCGATGAAGCAGACCTTCGCTATCGGTATCGGAGGCGCGGCCGGACAAGGAGTCGCCACCCCGGGCGACATTTTTGCAAAGATTTTCAGCCGGCGCGGCCTGCACCTGAACGCCTACAACGCCTATCAATCCATCATCCGCGGCGGCCACACCTTACTGACGATTCGAACAGGAACGGAAAAAGTCACCAACATGGGTGACCGCCTCGACCTGCTCATCCCGCTGAACCAGGACACCATGGACCGGCATCTGCAATTGCTCACCGGCGGTGCGGCCTGTATCTACAATGCTGACACGATAAAGCCTGGTCCCGCAGCGGATGGAGTGCAGCTTTGTCCGCTCCCTGTTTCCGAGTTGGCGGACATCACGCGAAACAAGGTCGCGCAGAACACGCTGGCGATCGGCGCCGGCCTGCACATGATGGGCATCGGTTTCCAGGCGTTGGAAGAAGTTCTCCGCGAGCAGTTCAAGAAAAAAGGCGAAGCCGTGGTGGCCGAAAACGTCGGGGTTGCGCGGGCTGGCTATGATTATGCGGCCGCGCACTTTTCGGGTTTCCCGAATCCCCTTCCCAAGACGGAAAATCGCTACGCGATTCTCAGCGGCAACGTGGCTATGGCGATGGGCGGAGCCGCGGCCGGCGTGAAGTTCTACTGCGCTTACCCCATGAGCCCTTCGACCGGCGTGCTGCATTGGATGGCCGCGCATGCGCGCAAGGCCGGCATCATGGTGCGGCAGGTGGAGGACGAAATCGGCGTGATCAACATGACGATTGGGGCGGCTCATGCCGGCGTCCGCGCCATGTGCGCCACCTCGGGCGGCGGATTTGCTCTGATGAGCGAGGGCTTGGGCATGTCCGCGATGATCGAAACGCCGGTGGTAGTTATCAATTGTCAGCGAGCAGGTCCGTCCACGGGCGTTCCCACCAAGACCGAGCAGGGCGACCTGTGGCAAATGCTTGGCGCTGCTTTCGGCGATTATCCGCGAGTTATTGCGGCTCCGCTGGACATCGGCGATTGCTTCAAACTCATACCTGAGATTTTCAACCTTGCCGACCGTTTCCAGTGTCCCGGGCTGGTGCTTTGCGACCTGCTGCTATCCGAAGGCCGGCTCAGCGTGCATCCGAACGATCTGGATTTCAACCAGAACATCGATCGCGGCGAGCTTATCACGGCGAATGGCAACGGAAACGGGGCGCCGTCCGCACTTGCTACGAATGGCGATTACAAACGCTACAAAATCACCGACAGCGGCATTTCGCCGCGGGCGGTTCCGGGCGTGCCCGGTCATATCCACACGGTTGCCACGGATGAGCACATGGAAGACGGCGTGCTGATCAGCGATGAGTTCACCAATCCGATAAAGCGCCGGGCCATGATGGAAAAGCGCATGCGCAAAGTGGCCGGGATCGAGGCGGCAGTGCCGCCGCCAAGTCTGTCTGGTCCGCGCGGCGCCGACATTACGTTGATCGGCTGGGGTTCCACGAAAGGTGTAATCGAGGAAGCCTGCGAGATCCTCAATGAAGATGGAATCTCCGCCAATCGGCTGCAGATTCGCTGGCTCGTGCCCCTGCATGGCGAAGCGATCCTGGAAATCCTCAAGGACTCGCGGCACACCATCATCGTGGAAAACAATTACAGCGGGCAGTTTGCGCGCTACCTGCGCAGCGAAACCAGCTTTGTGCCGGACGGCCACATTCGCAAATATGACGGTGAACCCTTCATGCCTCACCACATTGTGGAAGCGGTGAAGGAACAATTGACGGGTCGAACGAAACTGTCCGTTCCTATGCACGAGATTATGGTCTGAGGAGGATACGCAAATGGCGACAAGCGTACAGCGTGCCAGTCAGCAACTGACCATGGCGGATTTGAAAGGCAAAGTCGATCCCGACTGGTGTCCGGGATGCGGCGATTTTGGCGTGCTGGCGGCGGTACAAAAAGCGCTGGTTGAGCTGCGGATACCGACCTACAACGTGGTCACCATCAGCGGTATCGGATGCTCGTCTAACTTCCCTGGGTACATGAATACCTACGGAATGCACACGCTGCACGGCCGCGCCTTGGCGGTGGCCACCGGCCTGAAGCTTGCCAATCACGAGCTGACCGTTTTGGTAACGGGCGGTGACGGCGACGGCTTCGGGATCGGCGGCAACCATTTTGTCCATTCGATGCGCCGCAACGTGGACCTGCTCTACATCGTCATGGATAACCAGATCTACGGTCTGACCACGGGCCAGACCTCGCCAACCAGCCGCGTCGGCATGAAAACGAAAAGCATGCCTTTCGGCAACATCGAAGCGCCGGTCAATCCCATTTCTCTGGCCCTGGCAGCCGGAGCGACGTTCGTTGCGCGCGGTTTCAGCGGCGAGCAGAAGCATCTGACCGAGCTGATCAAGCAAGGCATCGAGCATCCTGGCTTCTCGTTCCTGGACGTCTTCAGCCCGTGCGTGACTTACAATCACGACAATACGTACCAGTGGTTCCGTCCGCGTGTGAAGAAGCTCGAAGAGGATTCCGCTCATGATCCCACCAACTGGATGGCCGCCATGGAGAAGTCGCTGCTCTGGGGCGAGGAGATTCCTATCGGGAAATTCTTCGAGCGTACGGACGTTTCCACCCTGCACGCTGCCGAGCCGGTCCTGAACAATGGCCCGTTGGTCCATGGCGATCTGAAGGTGCCGCCCGACGTGGCCCGTTCGTTCGTTGAGGAGTTGATGTAACAACACACGCATGGACTTCTCCTCATCGCGAGATTGGATCAACGCGCTCTGGATTTTGTTTGGATTGTATTGGCTGGTCTCCGCGCTCAAGCGGAAGAAGACCAAGCGGCGCGAAACTTGGGCTCAGCGACTCATCTATACGCTCCCGCTGGTCGCCGCTGCTGAACTTTTGGTTCGGCCCGAGGCGCGCTACGGATGGCTCGGTGCGCACTTTGTTCGCGCGAACCCCACGGTGGAATGGAGCGGCGTTCTGCTGACCGCCGCGGGGGTGGCTATTGCATTTTGGGCCCGTTGGCATCTGGGGGCCAATTGGAGCGGCGTCGTCACCTTGAAAGAAGGACACGAGTTAATTCGCACCGGTCCATATCGCAACATTCGCCATCCGATTTATACCGGGATTCTGCTTGCGCTCTTCGGGACCGTCGTCGCGACGGGCGAAGTGCGCGGATTGCTTGCCGTGGCCATTGCCTGGTTGTCTTTTTACTGGAAAGCGCGCCGCGAAGAGTCCTTCCTCTCGCTGGAGTTCGGAGAAAAGTTTGCGGCCCACGCGAAGCAGACCGGGATGTTCTTGCCGAAATTCGCTAACGGTTGACATCTGCGGTCACGGACCACGACTGGACTACAGGCATCGAGTAGGCGAGAATCTTCGCCATGAAAAACCGTCCTTTTCGATTTCTCACCGTAGTTCTGTGCCTGACCTTCGGCGAGTCGAGTTTGACTGCACAAACTGCGTCGAACACTTCCGCGGCGAAGGAACCCGCTCGCGCCGCATATCTCGACCCGAGCCTTCCCTTGGAGCAGCGCGTGAACGATCTGGTTTCGCGCATGACCCTGGAAGAGAAGGTCTCGCAGATGCAAGACGTGGCGCCAGCAATTCCCCGCCTCAGCATTCCTGCGTACAACTGGTGGAACGAGGGCTTGCACGGCGTGGCGCGGGCGGGGAATGCAACCGTCTTTCCCCAAGCCATCGGCCTCGCAGCCACTTGGGATACAGATTTGATCCATCGTGTCGCCGATGTGATTTCCACGGAAGCGCGGGCCAAATATAACGACGCCATCCAGCATGGAAACACTGGCCGCTATTACGGCCTCACCTTCTGGTCGCCGAATATCAATATTTTTCGCGATCCGCGTTGGGGACGCGGCCAAGAAACCTACGGCGAAGATCCTTATCTCACCAGCCGCATCGGAGTGGCCTTCGTTACCGGCTTGCAAGGCGATGATCCGCGCTATTTGAAAACAGTCTCGACACCCAAGCACTTTGCCGTCCACAGCGGCCCTGAAGTTTTGCGGCATCGCTTTAATGTGCCGGTTTCCCCGCACGATTTTGCGGACACCTATACTCCCGCGTTTCGCGCCACGATTATGGAAGGCAAGGCCGATTCGGTAATGTGCGCGTACAACTCCGTGCGCAGCGAACCGGCGTGCGCGAATCACCTGCTCTTTGACGCTCTGCGCAACAAATGGGGCTTCAAAGGGTATGTTGTTTCCGATTGCTGGGCCATCAGCGACCTTCACCAGGGCCACGGATTCGTCTTAACTCTCGAACAAGCCGCGGCACTCGCCGTGAAAGCGGGAACGGACCTGAGTTGCGGGCCCGAATTTGGCGCTCTGCCCTTCGCAGTTCGGAATCGCTTGCTTTCGAACGACGACATCGATCGCGGCGTGAAACGCCTGTTCGAAGCGCGGTTCCGCCTCGGCATGTTCGACCCGCCGGAGCGCGTCCCTTGGTCGAAACTGACCATCGCGGACAACGACACTCCTGCGCATCGCCAACTCGCTCTCGAAGCCGCGCGCAAATCGATCGTCCTCTTGAAAAATGACGGCAATATGCTGCCGCTGAAATCTTCCGTGAAGGCCATCGCGGTCGTCGGCCCTAACGCTGATTCTCTAAGCGTCCTCCTCGGCAACTACAACGGCAACCCCTCGAGCTACACCACCATTATCGATGGCATTCGAAAACGCTTTCGCGGCGCCAAGATTCTCACCGCCATGGGAGCCCCGGTCACGGAAACGAGCGCGGTTGTTATTCCGTCCGAGTACCTTCGCACGAGTGGGCCGAATTCCCAGCCCGGCTTGAACGCGGAATACTTTGCGAACATCAATTTTTCAGCTGCTCCGGTGTTGAAGCGCGTGGACGCAAGCGTGGATTTCGAATGGAACAATGTCTCGCCCGGTCCCGGAGTTCCCGCTGGGAATTATTCCATTCGCTGGACTGGCGAACTGGTCCCACCGGTCGATGGCGACTACCGCCTGGGCGCCAGCACCGACGGCGGCTACCGGATTTACCTGGACGGAAAAAAGTTTGTTGATGATTCCGCGCCACATGGCACGCGTACAATGACTACTCTCGTCCATCTTCAGGCTGGTCATCCTTATCCGATTCGAATCGAGTACTTCCACTCCTGGTGGGAAGCCACCGCGAGGCTCCTCTGGTTGCCGCCCAATCTCACGCAAGACGCCGTCAATGCCGCGCGCAAAGCGGATATCGTGATCGCAGTCGTTGGCATAACTGCTCAATTCGAAGGCGAGGAAAGCGATTCCAGTGATCCTGGCTTTTTCGGCGGCGATCGCCTGGACCTCAATCTTCCGCGGCCTCAAGAAGAGCTTCTCGAATCCGTCGCGGCTACGGGAAAGCCTTTGATCGTTATTCTCACAAACGGCAGCGCGCTGTCCGTGAACTGGGCACAGCAGCACGCGGCTGCAATTCTTGAAGCCTGGTATCCCGGCGAGGAAGGCGGCGCCGCCGTCGCGGATGTTCTTTCCGGCGAATACAATCCCGCGGGAAGACTTCCGGTCACGTTTTATCAATCCGTCGTGCAGCTTCCGCCGTTTGGCAATTACTCCATGTCTGGCCGCACGTATCGCTACTTCACGGAGCCTCCGCTTTACTCTTTCGGATACGGTTTGAGTTTTTCGTCGTTCAATTATTCCGACGCAAAGGTGAGCCAGGCGAAGGTCGCTGCGGACGGTACGGTCACTGTCTCCGTTCGCGTAACCAACGCCGGTTCCGTCCCTGGCGATGAAGTGGTGCAACTTTATCTCGCGCATCCGGGCGTTGAGGGCGCTCCGATTCGTGCGCTGTCGGGATTCCAGCGCATCCATCTCGACGCTGCTGCTTCCAAAACCGTGGATTTCATTTTGCGCGACCGTGATTTGAGCATCGTCGATGAATCCGGCGCCCGGAGCATCGTCCCTGGCGCGGTCGATGTTTGGATCGGCGGCGGCCAACCGATCGCCGGTCCCGGTCAACCTCCAAGTAAAGGCGCCCGGGCATCATTCGAAATCACTTCCGCCGCAACCTTAGAGGAATAGGAATTATCTTCGGGATTGCCATGAAGTTTGATCACTATATGGGTTCAAAGAATCGGCCAATGATCCGAGGCCGCATCACAATTTTGCTTTTCTTCTGTCTTGCGTGTGCTCTTCTCGACGCGCACGCGCAGGACGCTGGCAAGACGCTCGCCGAAAGGCTCGGTTTCTCCCGCGACGCCAAGCTCCTGATCGTCCACGCCGACGACGTTGGCGTTACGCATTCCGTGAACTCCGCAACCATCAAGGCTCTCGATACCGGGCTCGTCAACTCGGCCAGCATAATGGTTCCCTGCCCGTGGTTTCCGGAAATTGCCGATTATGCCAAATCTCATCCGGCTCTCGATTTCGGCCTTCACCTTACGCTGACCAGCGAGCGCATCTACTACCGCTGGGGGCCCGTCGCTTCGAAAGACAGAGTTTCGGGCCTGGTCGACGAGAACGGTTATTTCCATCACGACTGGACGCTGTCCACAAAAATAAATCCACAAGAAGTCGAATTAGAGCTTCGCGCGCAAATTGACCGTGCTTATGCGATGGGGATTCATCCTACTCATCTTGACTCGCATCAATATCGCCTCATCAGTAGTGGTAAGGACCTTTTCGAAGTGTTTCTTCGCGTTGCGCATGCTTACAAGCTTCCTTTTTTCGTTGCGCGAGACTGGTTCAAGGAACAATCCTATCTGGAATCCAGTCTGACTCCCGCTGATATCGTTCTCGATCACACCATTACCATCGCTCCCACCGTTCCTCCGGAAAAATGGGCGGAGTTCTACAAGACCGCGCTGAGAAATCTTCAACCCGGCGTCACCGAATTCGTCATCCACGTCGCTTTCGCCGATGACGAAATGAAAGCCGCAACGCGTGAGCGCGACACCTGGGGTGCTGCCTGGCGTCAGCGCGATTTCGATTTTTTCACCAGCTCCGAATTTCGCCAGTTGCTTCAGGAACAAAACATCAAGCTCGTCACCTGGCGGCAACTGGCCAACACGGCCCATCCCTAAGTCCTTCGTTCGCGCCCGCCTCGCCTTTCCTTCGGGTGCAAGTTCGCGGTATTTTCTATTTGAGGCTCTCATTCGAATGGAGCGCATGCATGCTGGCTGAACCGGATCCGCAAGAGAAATCTGCCTTCAAGAATCCCTTTCTTTATTCATGGACTGTCCTTGGCCTCGTCGCTCTGGCGGTTTGCCTCATCCTTCTTTCGCGCTGGAGGGAGAATCGCGACATCGAAAGACGCGCCGCCGAACAGCAAACCGAGAAACAGCGGGAACAGGATCGCGCCGCATTGGAGCAAATGGGCGGCAAGGAACTCGCCATCCAAAATTTCTACGCCATCCCCGGAGTGATTCGGCGCGGCGAATCCGTCCAGTTGTGCTACGGCGTGGCCAACGCCAAGACCGTCAAGCTGGAGCCTCAATCCAATCCCGTGTGGCCTTCCTACTCCCGCTGTGTGGATGTAACTCCCACAAAATCAACGACCTACACGCTGACCATCGCCGACGCCGCAGGCAATACCAAGACCCAGAGCCTCGAAGTGAAAGTCCGCTAACCTCCTGCAGTCCCTCTTCGCGCCAATTCTTGTTCTCCCCCTTGTGACTTCAATTCCCCCGCATCTATAATGTCTTGAGCGGGGTACGGGAGGCCGTCGGCTGGTCCCGGACTCCGCGGACTTTTTTAGCGAACAGACAACCAACTGCCATGTCCGACCCACTAGCCAAGATCAAGAAGAAGCTCCAGGACGAAATCGACCAGCTCTCGCACGAGCTTAGCGTCGAGCTTCCCAAGGAAATCGCCGTCGCCCGCGCCCACGGTGACCTCTCCGAGAACGCTGAGTACAAATTCGCCAAGGAGCGCCAGAGCTTCGTCAACCTCAAGATCACTCATCTCAAGAAGCGCATGGGCGATCTCAGCATGCTGAACCTCACCAATATCCCGAAGGACCGCTCCGGCTATGGTTCACGCATCGTCGTGCTCGACGTGCAGCGCGATGCGAAAATCGAATACACGCTGGTCAGCAGCGAGGAAGCCGACGCCGAGAAGGGCCTCATTTCCACCACCTCTCCGATCGGCAAAGCCCTGCTGAACCGCAAGGTCGGCGACGAAATCGAAGTTGCGACTCCCGCCGGCAAAAAAGAATTTGAAGTCGTCCGCCTCGTCACCATCCACGACGGCGAATAAACCTTCTGGCTGTTCCGGGCGTCCAACTAGACAAAACCATGTGGGCCGCCTGTGAGGATTTATGAATTGGGGAGCAGGCCCGGCGCTCGGGCTCCTGACTGTCTTCGGCTACCTTTTGTTTCTGGCTGGCGCCACCTTAGTGTGGCGTAACCGTGCCGATTTCTCCGTGTGGTTCCACGATGAGCTGTCGTTTTTCCGGCGCAACTTTTCCCGCTACACGCCGGCCGGACCGTTCTACGCCATCCGCGAAGAATCGCGCTTCAGGGCGATTCCGGTTTCCTTCGTGCGGTCCATCGCGCGCTTCCCGCGTAGCCGCATCAACGGCCCAGCCATCCTTCTCTTCCTCGGCTTCCTTCTCTTCGTCCTCGATTTCTTCGTCTGATGTTTTCTCCACTCTGCGTACTCCGTGTCCTCTGCGTTAAATCTTTGGCCTTTTTTCTTTTCTTCCTTTCCTCTGTCCTTCTTCACTTCTTTCGTCCTCTCCTAGACAAACCGCTATCCCTTTGCCATCCTCATCTCGATGAAACCATCCCTCATTGTTCACGGTGGCGCGTGGAACATTCCCGACGAGACCGTTGACGCCTGCAAGTCCGGCTGCCACCGCGCTCTCGCCGCCGGCTGGTCCATTCTAGCGCACGGCGGCTCCGCCCTTGACGCCATCGAGGCCGCCACCATGGTCCTCGAAGACGATTCCGTCTTCGACGCCGGTTATGGCTCGCACCTTACTCTGGACGGCCACGTCGAATGCGACGCCATCGTCATGAACGGCGCAACGCTGCGCGCCGGCGCCGCCGCCACTTTGCACCGCGTCAAAAATCCTATTCAGCTCGCGCGCAAAATTCTGGAAAACTGCCCGCACATGATGCTCGTCGCCGAAGGCGCGGAGCGCTTCGCAAAACAACACGGCATGAAGCTGTGCAAGCCGGAGGAATTGGTCAGCAAAGCTGAGCGCGAAGCGTGGATGAAATGCAAATCCGACAAGCACGCCGCCGAGCATCACCGCGGCCACGAACAGGGAACGGTCGGCGCCGTCGCCCTCGACGCCAACGGATGCCTTTTCGCCGCCACTTCCACGGGCGGAACTTGCTGCAAACTTCCCGGCCGCGTCGGCGATTCGCCGCTCATCGGCTGCGGCTGCTATGCCGACTCCGAAGCTGGCGGCGTCTCCTGCACCGGTTACGGCGAAGCCATCATGAAAGTGGTCCTCGCCAAATCCACCGTCGATCTTCTTCGCGGTCCGGTCACTTGCTTGGACACGCGTCCCAACATTTCCTGCGGAGCTTCCACCGCCGATCTCGCGGCACGCGAAGCTATCCATCTTTTCGCCAAGCGCACACACGCCACCGGTGGACTCATCCTCCTCGACCGCCACGGCAATCCCGGCTTTGCCTTTAACACCGCCCGGATGGCCTACGGATTCGTCGCCCCGGACGGCTCCTTCCTCACCGCTGTCTGATCCCCCCCTCGTCATTCCGAGCGCAGCGAGGAATCTCTCTTCACGCAATCGTGTCGCCTCTCCGGAATGCTAGAATGTCGGCCCTCTGGAGAAACCGCGTATGCCCACGTTTGCGAACGGGAAAATCTGCTACCTCGAGATGCCCGCGACAGACATTGCGCGTTCGGCAGAGTTCTACAAGGGCGTGTTCGGTTGGACCATCCGGAAGCGGGGCGATGGCAGCACCGCTTTTGACGATTCGGTCAACGAAGTCAGCGGCACGTGGGTGCTCAGCCGCCCGCCGTCAGGTAAGCCCGGACTGCTCTTTTACATCATGGTGGACAGCGTGGCCGCGGCCGTGGATGCGGTCGTGGCTCACGGCGGCGAGATTGTGCAGCCGATCGGCGCGGACGCACCCGAGATCACCGCCCGGTTCCGCGATCCGGGCGGAAACGTGATCGGCCTCTACCAGCAACCCGCCTGACGCTAATCGTTCTTTTCGAGGTCGCCCTGAGAATCTTGACCGAAGACAGGAAGCGCGTGGTCACCGACCAGCGGCTCGCCTTCGTGGCTACGGTATGTCCTGACGGTACTCCCAACTTGTCGCCCAAGGGCACGACCACGGTATGGGACGACGATCACATCGTCTTTGCTGTTATCCGCTCCCCCGCGACGGTCTCCAATCTGAGGCGCAATCCGTCGACGGAGATCAACGTCGTCGATCCAATCGTGCGCAAGGGCTACCGCTTCAAGGGCGTCGCCTCCGTTCTCACGGAGGGAGCCCTGTTTGAACGAATCCTGGATTTCTATCGCGCGGAACGCAATCTCGACGAAAGCCGCATTAAGATTAGGTCATTTGTACTCGTCAAGATCAACGAAGCTATGCCGGTCGATTCTCCCGCCTGCGATTTGGGCCAGAGCGAAGAGCAGGTGCGAGAGAAATGGCAGCGCTACTTTAATTGGCTGCAACGCAATATCGCCGCCACCCGCCGCAACGAAACGTCATAGCCTCTTCCAGAAACCGCATGACGCTCCGGGAGGGCCAGCGGGATTACAGCGGAAAGCCGATACGGCGTAACAGCCCTGTATATTTCGGGTCAGAGCGAAAGTGGTCGAAAGCCGGGTCAGTCCTCAGCCCAAAAATGAGTTCCTGCGAGCGAGCCTGATAAGCCTTTTCAAGCCAAACAAAAGCGTTCTGCATGTCACCGGTTCGAGCATAAAGCACCGCATGGGCATAGGGATCACCTGGATTCGTCTTCCATACGGTCTGTTGCTGGTCAAGATTCATCCTCCAATACCCCTTGGGACCAAGAGTCTCGTATGCGCGACGAAGACGTGAGAATCGCTGAGCGGCTTCCTCTTTGTTTTCGCCGTAGAGCACAGCGGTCTCCTCCTCCAAATCAATTGCTTTGGAGAAATCGCCTTTCCATTCATACGCCGTGGTCAACAGCCATCGCGCGAGACCATTCGCACGATCCATTTCCAGCACTTTCTGTCCGCCTTCGATTGTAGCGTCGTAGTTTCTCCCGTTGAGCTCGGGGACGAGAGCAAGTGCGTTGGCTGCCGGAGACAATGGGTCCACCTGCCGGACCTTTTTCATTTCGGCGAGCGACTCCTCGATGCGGTTCGCCTGCCCCAAATACATCCCATGCCATAGGAGAGCCCAGGAAGCACCCGGATTCAGTTCGAGCGCACGGTGAAATTCTCTCTCCGCTTCCGGGAAGTTCCATTCGTAAGCATACTTGACCCATGCTAGGGAACTATGTGCCTGGCTAAGGCTATCGTCCATTTCAAGGGCCTTCATGGCTGCCTGGCGGGCCTTGAGCAGCCCTTCCTGCGCGGGAATCGACTGCATCGCCGCGGCCCAGCAGTATGTCTCGGCCAAATCCGCGTAGGCCTGTGCGTATCGCGGCTGCAGTTCGATGGCCCTACCGAAATTCACGATCGCTTTTTCGAATCCGTCTGGAGTAATTTGCGTCGCATAGTGGCGACCCCTGACATAAGCATCGTATGCTTCCGGATCGGTGGGTCGAAGATTCGTCAACCGCGCTTGCTCTTCCGGCGTGAGTGTGACCCTGATCTCCCGTGCGATCGACCGCGCCACCCGGTCTTGCAACGAGAGCACGTCGGCTAAGTCTCCTTGGTAGCTGTCCGCCCAAAGATGCCGCTCCGGAGAAGCCCGCACCAACTGTGCCGTGACGCGAACGCGATTGCCCGAGCGCAGAACCGTACCTTCCACTATGGCATCCACATTTAGTTCTCTCGCGATCACGCCGAGCGGTTTGCCCACTCCTTTGTATGGCGTCACGGAGGTGCGCGAAATGACCCGCAATTCGCCAATCTTGGCCAGGTCGGTGATCAGCTCATCGGTCATGCCGTCTACAAAGTATTCCTGCTCTACATCCTTGGAAAGATTCTTGAAAGGAAGTACGGCAACGGAGTGAATATCGATGGAGCTGGATTTGGCAAAAATGCGGGTGCGAAGTTTGTCCGTATTAAGCCACAACAAGAGTGCTACGGCGCAAGCCAGGGCCAAACTGGCCGCGAACTTCCATAAAAGTCTTACCCCAACACCATCACTTTGCTCGCCGGATTCTGCAGGCGCGGAAGGCGGCACGATTGTCCCGATAAAGCGGTAGCCACGTCGAGGAATGGTCTCGATGAAGTGTGGGCTTTCGGCGGAATCTCCCAGCACCTCGCGCAACCGGTTGACGGCTTTCTTGAGCGCCAACTCATAGTCGACGAAGGTGTTGTCCGGCCAGAGGCGCTGGCGGAGTTCTTCCCGCGTCACGATTTCCTGAGGACGCTCCAGCAGGGCCTGCAAAACCTGAAACGGTTGGCCCGCGAGCTTTTGCCGCATTCCCCCTTTGCGCACCTCTCCTGCCGCAAGGTCCACTTCAAAGACGCCGAACCGTATTACCTGAGGCGGGCTGGGGCTGGTGGCAATGGCGAACTCCGATGAAGCGCGGGGATTACTTGCAGAGTTTATCACACGGCTTACTCAGCGAAACTACTATTCAGGAAGTACCCGCGGCCATTAGACCCGCAAATTCAACAATTTCCAGTGGAACCAACAAACCACCAACAGGGTTCTTGATTGGATTTGGACGTTGAGCGACTGTGCGCTTCCAGCAGCAAGAGCGACGCCTCCACAGGTTTCCCGACGCGCTCGTGCCGCAAAAAGGAGATTCACCATGACAACGGGAAGAATCGCTCGCATCGCATTGTTCGCATCACTGGCAGTTTTGCTCTCCGCATTCCTCGCCAGCAGCGGCAGCCGTCCTGCCGGCAACGCCCAACCTCATCCGCATCAGTCCGGTCGCGACTGCAAATCTGTCGCCGTCGGCGGCAGCATCATCACCAATTTCGGTGCCGTTGATCCCAACACCACCTTGGGTCCGGCCACCGGAGATCTGCGTGGCGCCGTTGCTGCAAGCCTTCTGACTCCGCCACAATCCGGTCCGAACGGGACCGTAATATTCAACGTCCAGCACCATTGGGTCACCGAATCCGGAGACAACATCTATTTCGCACCTGCCGTCGCAACCACTATGCCACTCTCGCAAACGCGCTTCGCCTTCATCAGCTACCCTACGCACATCATCGGGGGCACTGGCAAATTCGCGGGAGCCACTGGCGATCTGACCAGTATCGGCGAAGCCGACCTGCAAGCCGGCACCGCCATCCGTTATTCCGGTACAGTCTGCTTCGCCGACTCCGACGACCGCTAAACACTGCGAGGTCAATGCGGCAGGAAACGTGATCTGCCCCTCCTAGCAACCCGCCTGACGCGCCTGTGAGACCGCTACTGGAGCCGTCTGCGGTCTGTCCTTGGTCATTTGAACCGGTTCCAAACGCAAAACAGGTAACACAAACGGTCTAACCAAAGACTTCCACAGAGAAGGACTCGATCACATGGGATGGGTTTGCCGCAGTATCGACGACGAACAACTGAGGAAGCTGGTTGGCCAACCCTGACGAGCGCCAGACAGTGTGATACCTGCCCCGGTCGGTAAAGACGCTCTTGCCTTTGCTTCTTGCATTTGTAGGGGCGCAGCACTGCTGCGCCTTTCTCGGCAAGACGACTCCCTGCATCCGGAAAAGGCCTTGCGCCCTTGCTCATAAGTCAAGTCATTGCACAGATACACAGCGAGCTCTACCCCTTTGTTTTCTTCTCTTTGCAAAATCATTCGAACAAATAATGTCCATCCTCTCCGATATTATTTCTATAATAATATTTTACGGTACTATGGATCGTGATTAATCGACCGCGTCCTCTTCACTCCATCAGACATCTTCATCTCTGCGCACTCCGCATCTCTGCGTTCACCTCCCCGAGTCTCTTGGTCTAGCCTCCTTCCTTTCATCCGGTTGCACCCTTCTTCTACACAACGGCCATTCCTCAACTCCTTTACAATCAATCCGTTACGCACTTTTTTCACCTCGACGGAGGTGTACCCCCTCTCGCGTCGTTCACCCCCCAGCGCGCTTTGCGGAGAAACGTTGGTTCCCAACGCTCCGACGTTGCAACCTTCAGACACTTCGGTCTGTTGTATCATCCCTCGGCGCAGGCGCCCGGAAATCGAGGCTTCCAGGAAAGGGCGCCGCAATTGGACATGAGGGAATCATGAAAAGAACATGCTTTGTGCTCGTCATCCTCTACACGGGCTGCCTAGCCGCTCCCGCGCAAACGCCTCCGCCGCTGGTCTCTCCCGAGGTTCACGCCGATCGAACCGCCACGTTCCGCTTCCGCGCCCCCAACGACAAAGAAGTCGCTGTCTCCGTCGAGGGCATGGCCAAGCCCCTCCCGATGCAGAAAGACGATCAGGGCGTATGGAGCGTGACCACCGAGCCGCTTGCTCCGGATTATTACGGCTACACGATCATCGCCGATGGTGTGGGCATGTTCGATCCTTCCAATCACGTTATCAAGCCCAACTTCCTCGGCAGGTCCAGCGAATTGCACGTCCCTGGGCCGGCGTCCCTTTCCTGGGAGATTGGCGCGGCGCCTCACGGCGAAATTCATCATCATTTCTACAAGTCCGGAGTAGTGGGCGACGACCGGGACTTTTTCGTTTACACGCCGCCCGGTTACGACGCGCGCGCAAAGCAAACCTATCCGGTCCTCTATCTGTTGCACGGATTCAGTGACGACGCGAGCGCCTGGTCAGCCGTGGGCCGCGCCAACGTGATTCTCGACAATCTGATTGCCCAGGGCAAAGCCAAGCCCATGCTGGTGGTCATGCCGCTGGGTTATGGCGCGCCCGAAGTTCTAAAAGCGGGCTTCGGAGCGTTCCGCGATCGCTCGCTGACGGACCGCAACTTTGATAAATTCCGCGAGGCTTTGCTCACCGAAGTCATTCCGCGCGTCGAGGTCGAGTATCTGGTGATCAAGGATCGCAACTCCCGCGCCATCGCGGGCCTTTCTATGGGCGGTTCCGAATCTTTGCTGACCGGCCTTAACACGCTGGACAAGTTTGGCTGGATTGGCGCCTTCAGTTCCGGAGGGATCACCGAGGAGTTTGACAAGGAATTTCCCGCGGTGGACTCGAAGGCCACGGAACAACTTCATTTGCTCTGGGTGGCGTGCGGCACGGAAGACCGTTTAATCGATATCAACCGCAAGTTCCGCGCCTGGCTGGCTTCCAAAAACATCAAGCATGCGGACGTTGAGACGCCTGGGATGCACACTTGGATGGTCTGGCGCCGCAACCTGACGGAATTTTCGTCGCTACTTTTTCGCTGAGGCCCGCCATGAAACAAAGGAATGTCATTTCTGGAAGAACAACGAAAATGCTTCTTGGCTTTGCGGCGTTAATGCTCCTGCTCGCGGCCTTCGGTGCGTCATCGCGGGGACAGGGACAGACTTCTCCGCACGGTGTCGTCACGCCGCTCGCAAGTGCCAATCTCGTTTTCGATGGCGAACCTGCGTGCCTCAAGGTTGCCCGCGAGAACGGCGATCCAGACAAAGGTCCATCCACTTTCCTTCTCGAAGCTCCTTCCGGGTGCGTGGTTCCCCCGCACTATCACACCGCGGAAGAACAATTGATAGTGGTCCGGGGCGACGTGCTTACCGGGATGGAGGGCATGGCAGAAGCGACGCTTGGCCCCGGCGGCTTTGCCATGATGCCCAGCAAAGCCATGCACTGGTTCACCTGCAAATCCAAGGATACTTGTCTGATGTTCGTGACGTTTGACCGCACGTACGACATCGTCTGGGCCAAGCCGCAGAAATAACCGGTCAATCGTCGTCGTCTTTTTTGGTGGCGCCTTTTTCGTCGTCATCGAGACTGGCGATGCCGAGCCGCATCGCTTGATACGCAGGCAACTGCGCTGTTTGTGGAACATTTGTCCCGTTTCCCGTGCACGCGAACCAGATTATGGCGTTCAAGACTTTCGGGTCGGCCATATCCGCGTGTGCAAAGTTTTGCCGGTCGGATTTTTTCATCCACTCGGCTGCCGCCTTGTTGGTGGGTTTGTGCGTAATCAAATTATCGGCGGCGATGGTCGGCAACATCGCTTTGTAGGGAGTCAAGTCCGGCGTCTCCTGGAAAATATCCATGGGGATCGCCGAAGCATCGAGCTGATTCATGGGCGCGATTCCCAGCAGCAGCTCGATGGTGCGAATCATGGTGACGGTGCTGTGAAACTTGTGGATCAGCGCTCCCGGGCGATTGTAAGCGCTGATCGCGAGGCCCACGGAGCGGTGCGAGTCCACGTGGTCCGGGCCGGCCTGGGCGTCATCTTCGATGATGAAGATGGCTGTGTCTTTCCAATAGGGGCTCGAAGAAACCGCTTCGACGAGGCGGCCCACGGCGTAATCGTTGTCCGCGACCATGAATTGCGGCGTGGGAAAATCATTTTTCATTCCCGTCGTGTGATCGTTGGGAAACCGCATAACAGTGAGCGCCGGCATGGGATCGCCGCGGCCCGCTTCGCGTTCGGTAACGAAACCGCGAAATTCGGAGAGCCATTCGCCAAAGCGCGAATTGCCGCGGCAATTCAGATTGGCGTTGTCCTGAGTTACGGCGGCATCGGAAGCGGCTGATGGATCGAGAGCGGCTTTGTAGCAATCGGAGGTCATGCTGTCCGGCGCGGTAACGTCAAAGCTGCGAAAACTCCTACTGTGATGTTTCTGGAGCGAAGCTTTATTGGGAATGGCGCGCACGGCGCTCGAGACATCGGGATACGTCTTGTGCTTTTTTTGGCCGGCGGCTTCGACGTCTTTCGCGGAAATCACGGTTACGAATTCACCGTAATTGCGGTACGTCAAACCCGCGCGCGCGGCGGCGTCCCATAGATACAAAGTTTTCGGCTCGGCGAGATCGGTGAATCCCTGGCGATAAGGGAGATGTTTTTCGAAAAGATCCGTTAAAGCCGCGAGCGCGTCGCCCTTGAATTTGCCGAGTTGCAAATCCCCCGGCGGCTCGTAGTCAGGAAGACGGTTGTAGCCTTCCCAGTCATACGTGCGGCCACGATCGGAATATTGCCAGCGAAATCCTTTGTCGACGTAATCGGTGGAGAACGCGGCGGTCGCCCAGTTGTGCCCGTCGGGGCTGGCCTCGGAATTCACGAAGAAGCGATCGAACAAACCGAAACGCTGCGCGAGCGCGTGATGGTTCGGGGTAACGACTTGACGCGCGCCGTCGGGACGCTGCGCGGTGGCTCCGTTTCCGAAAATGGCGAAAGCAGGCTCGCCATCCGCGGCGTGCCCGTCGCCGGAGGTTTTCACATCGCCGAAGACCTGATCGTAAGTGCGATTTTCCTTGATGATGTAAATGACGTGCTTGATTGGGCTCGGTCCCGGGAAAAGTTTCGCCGGCGCAAAACCCACCAAGCCGTCGTTCTGAAGAGTCTGCTGCGTGTAGCGCGAGAGCGCGGGCAAATCGGGCAAGGCAAGCACGCTGATGTTTCCTGACACGATGGAGCCGCTGTACTGGCCGCCTTGCCGATTTTTTTCTTTGTCCGGAGGAAAGGCAGCGTTGGGTGGATTCGGCGTGAACCCGCTGTTGCTCACGCGCATCGAGGATGGTTCGAATCCCGTTCCTTTTCCATTGCCGATGAAAAGTTTGCCATCGGCCACGGCAACCGCGGATGGATATTGTCCGGTCGGAATAAATCCGAGGATTTTCGACTTCGCCGATTCAGCGATTTTTTCGGCTGATTTCCCGCCGCGCGCTTTTTCGGAAAGCGCCACGAGTGCGACAGCATTGCTGTGAGCGTTCGCGACGTACAAAGTTTTTTCGTCTTCGCTGAGGGCGATGGCTTCGGGACTCGCTCCGCGCAAGGCATCCTCGGCGAGACGGACATCGATGCGCTCGATCTCTTGTTCCGACGATGTGTCAATTACGGAAACGCTGTCCGCATTGGAGTTCGCGACAAAGAGCCGCGTGCCGTCGGCATTGGGCGTCATTGCGGTGGGGTGGCGATCGACGGCAATGTATTTCCGCACAACGCTTTTGCCGCTCAGCGGGATGATTGCCACGGAGGAATCATTCCAGCACGACACGTAAGCGCGCGCATTTTTGCCGCTTCCCAGCACGACCACGCCGTAGGGATAGACGTTCTCGCTCGATTTTCCGGCGTGGTGCAAATCCACTCTTTGCATCTTTCGGGTACCGAGGAGATTACGCACAATCGTCACGCTGTCGCCCAGGTTGTTCGCCGTGACCAGAGTGGAGCCGTCTGGCGTCACCGCGAGGCCCGTGGGATAGAGTGCGGCCTTTCCTTTGTTGTAGTCCTGGGGCGAAACTTCACTCGGCTTGCTGATTTCGAATGAGGGCGCTGCCACTTTCGTGTCCGGACCGGGCGATCCCGGCTGCACGGGGAGCGCGGCTTTGGGATCAAAGCGAAAAATCCAAACTTTGTTTTCGAATCCGCCGGAAACGTACATGTCAAAAGTTCCACCGGCGTTGGCGGCAGAAGAAAAGGCCAGGCCGACGTTCGCGCTTTGCGGCGTGGGGAAATAAATATTCTGAATCACCAGCGGATCGGGCGTGGCGTTCAAGTCAATCACGGCGATCGATTGCTGGGCACGATTCGTCTCTTCGCTGAACTGAACGCCGAATCCGCTATTGACCACCAGAAGATAGCGGCCTTTGCCCCCGTGTCCGAGAGCGTCCGGGCTGCCAAGCATCGCCATGGGCATGGCACCGACTGCCGGCAGATGCGTGGCGGCATCGATCACCAGAGCCCCCGCCGGCGTAATGGGACGGCCTTCTCCGGCGGGCTCTTGCTGACAGCGGGCGATTCCGCAAGATCCAAGAAGAATCGCTAGAAAACCAGCGCTCATGATTTGTGAATTCATATTCCTGATTCCCCGCTCCCCGAAGATGATCACGTTACTATCCTCTAGTGAAGCTGTAAATCTACATGGAATTGAGTCTAAGGAAAATTGTTTCACGAACTTTACAACAGGCGCAGGCCCATTGCGACGGGATGGCTGGCAACTGATTTGACCGAAAGCGCTTCTACTCCTAGGATGAATCTGGCGCATTCCAGCCCTGACAGCCCCAACAGGTCAAGAATGAAAACAAAATTACGATGTATTGCTGGACTCTTGCTAGTACCGCTGGCCGCGTCGGCTCAGACCGCTGAAGAGATCGTCAAGAAGGCGCTTGACGCTCGCGGCGGTGTTGAAAAGATTAAAGGCGTGCAGACCGAACGAGTTACTGGACAAGTGTCCTTCTCGCGCGAAATGGAAGGCACCTTTATCGTGGAGCTCAAGCGTCCGCTGAAGATGCGCACGGAGATTACCGTCGAAGGACAAAAAATTATTCGTGTATACGATGGCAAGTCAACGGGCTGGATGATCAATCCTTTCTTAGAGAACAAAGAGGCTCAGCCGCTGTCTTCCGAGGACCTCAAGAACATTTCCGATGAATCGGACTTTGATGGCCCGCTGGTGGACTACAAAGCAAAGGGCAACCAGATCGAACTGGCGGGCAAGGAAAAACTGGATGACAAGCCCGTTTATCGCTTGAAACTGACGAACAAGAACGGGGATGTGCGCTTTTACTTTTTTGATGCTTCGACGTTCTTACTCTTGAAGTGGGAGGGCATCCGCAAGAATGGGGAAGAGGACCTTCCCTGGGAGTCTTTTTTCTCGGACTTTCACGACGTCCAGGGATTGAAGTACCCGTTCCGGATTGACCAGGGCAGCCCGGGCACAGAAATCAAGCAGACGCTGACTGCTGAAAAAATCGAGATCAATCCGCCGATCGATGATTCCCACTTCGCCAAGCCGCAGGTTCCAACGCCCGCCGCAGATCCACCTCACGCCTCACCCACGTCCCCTCCACCGCCCCGAATTCGCAATAGTGTCTCGCTTGTTCGTGTTGTGGCGTAATTGATCCTGCAATCCAAAGGGAAGGCTATTGCGTCTGCGGAGTGAGGCGCATACGATACTTTAGAGAGCATGGAGCTGGCGCTAAATCTCGTTTGGCTATTCGTAGCAATTGTCGGGATCGGATTGCTATGGAGAAGCCTGTCCTGCCCCGCGCGCCCCAATCGACCGGCGAGCAATTGGCGGAAGATCGTGGCGATGAGCTGCGCCCTGATCATTCTGTTTTTTGTCATCTCCATGACCGATGATTTGCACGACCAGGAAATCATGGTGGAAGACAACCGGTCGTCGCGAATCGTAAACGCGGCGAGGATTTCAGCACCGTGCCCTTCCGGTCATGCGATTTCCGCGGTTTTCCTGTTGTTTTCCGCTGTCGCTAGCTTTGCCCCGTCGTTGCCGTCCGCCCGAAGGCCAGTCGACCGTCCGAAAATCATTTCCGCGGCCGAAATGACTGGCGAGCGCCTCCATGGGCGGGCCCCACCTGCTGCGCTCGCCTGAACCAGCACGTCTTTCCAACATCAGACGTTGTTCCAGGAGAAGGCCAATGAATCCAGGCGCCCTTGTCTCCGAATTTTTCTTTCTTGGGCTAGCCCTCGCGAGCGGGCCTCATTCTATTTGCGGAGTTTGAGCAATCATGAAGAAACATTTCTGGAAATACTTTGCGGTACTGGCGATGCTCCCGTGCCGTGCGCTGGCCCAAACGCCGGCGACAGCCGCGACGCCTTTGAGCTGGGAACAGGTGCGGCAAAGGTTCGAGCAGAACAATCCCACGCTGCGAGCAGGGCAAATTGGGATTGACGAGTCAAAGGCGCAGGAGAGTACAGCGTTCCTTCGGCCGAATCCGAATTTCACACTGTCGACGGATGGGACCCAGATCGCGCGCTACAAAGGAGTATGGCAGCCCTTCATTGGTACGCAGTTTGCGACCGCGCTTAGCTATTTGCACGAGCGACAGCACAAAAGGGAGCTGCGCCTAGAGAGCCAACAGAAAGCGACTGGAATCGCAGTTTCAGGCCAGGCGGATCTTGATAGAACCTTGGTGTTCGCGCTGCGGATGGCCTTTGTGCAAACGCTTCAGGAAAAAGCGATCTTGGAATTGGTGAAGGAAAACCTCACCTATTACGACCACGTATTGGACGTAAATCGCGAACGTTTCAAAGCCGGCGGGATTTCGCGCGTGGATTTGGACCGGTTGGAGCTGCAACGAGTACAGTATGAATCGGACCTGCAAATCGCAGAAGAGAGCTTGGAAACCGCGAAAATTCAGCTGCTCATGCTGCTGAACGACCGGACGCCGGTGGACCAGTTTGACGTCAGCGGCCCCTTCGATTTTTCGAGGCAAATCGCGTCGCTGGACGAGGTGCGCCAACAGGCACTCGATGCCCGACCGGATTTGCGGGCGGCGCAGCAATCGATCGACAAGGCCAAGACCGATCACCGGTTAGCGGTCGCGAACGGATCGACTGATCCAACCTTCAGCGCTTGGTATACGTATAACCCCTCGTTTAACAATCCCAACGACCACCAAACGCTCGGCGCCAGTTTCAGCATTCCCCTCCGCATCTACGATCGTAATCAGGGAGAAAAGTTGCGGACGCAGTTGGACATCGACCGCACCACAAAACTGGCAGACGCGGCTAAGGCACAAGTGTTCAGCGACGTGGATTCCGCGTATGCCACAGTGACGAGCACGTTGACGCTCCTGCAGCCTTATAAGGACCGCTATTTGGAGATGGCCTTGAGGGTGCGGGACACGATTGCGTTTTCCTACGAACACGGGGCGGCATCGCTGCTCGACTTTCTAAATGCGCAAGCGGAATACCGGAGCGTGCAAGTCAATTACTTGAACCTGGTTGCTTCCTACCTGAGTGCGACGAACCAATTGAATTTAGCTGCGGGACGCGAGGTCATCCAATGAGACGCGCGCTGGATAGGCGAGTTCTTACTTTCGGCCTAGGCCTGTTTCTGGCAGGTTGCGGGGAGAGCAAAGGTGATCCAAAGGCGGAAGCACCTCCTCCCGTGAAGGTGGAAAGCGATGAGGAGCTCAACGTCTTTTCAGTGGACCATCCCGAGCAGTTTCCGCTGGCGACGGCGGCGCCGTATGAATCCGCGTCGCAATTGACCGTGACGGGCACAGTCGCTCCGGACATTACGCGCAGCGTTCCGGTCATTTCGATCGCCACCGGCCGCGTAGTGGAACTTCACGCGCGACTTGGCGACACGGTGAAAAAAGGCCAGCTCTTGATGCGCGTGCAGAGCGCGGACATGTCCGCGGCGTTTTCCGATTACCGAAAGGCCGTCGCTGACGAAAAACTCGCGAGTTGATCCCCAAAGACTCCATTGAGTTGCGTCAGGCGGAACGGATTCATGAATTGGCGCGCAGGTTTGTGGGTTTCGTACAAAACGCGCGCTCCCGAATGGCGATCACAAGAGCAACCAGCTAAGCGAACTGCGGCTCGGCGATCCCGCTGTGCCTTCCTCTTCGCCAAGTGTAGCTGCGATATCCTAAGTCCATGCCTTCCGTCGCACATCCCCGCAGCGAGAATACCCAGGCCGGACTTTGTGGCGACTGTGTTCATTCGCGCGAGGTCGAATCGGCGCGTGGGTCCACCTTTATCCTTTGCAATTTGTCTCTGACTGATCCGCGATTTCCCAAGTATCCCCGGTTGCCCGTTCTCTCCTGCGATGGTTACAAGGAGAGGCTTGACGCCGAGCTGCCCATAGGGCATTAGATTTCCATGCGGAGGTACGTCACTCTGTGGCAAGTTACGGGTGGACTCATCCTCACTGCGGGGTCATTTCATGACTTACCGGACGGAGTTCACACTTTGCACCGCTTGGTTCTTGCTGTGTTGCCCATCGCGCGCTGCAGGCGACAAGCTGCAAATCACGAGCACACCGGCAGGCGCAACGGTGGAATTGGATGGTGTGGCGGCCGGCGTAACGCCGCTCGAGAAGGATTTTCCCGGCGGGTATTTTCACAAAACGAGGACAATTTCTGGGTAACGCTCCCGCGACGCTGAAGCTTCCGGCTGGACCGCATACGATCCTACTGAAATTCCCCGGGCACGCCGACTGGCGACGCACGCTCGAAGTCCTCAAATCAAGCAAGACTTCCCTCAAAGCTGCTCTCGAACCGGCTTCGTGAAGATTTACGGTTTCGTCCAAAGCGTATTCGCAATAGCAATAAAAAAGCAGGGCGCCGCGCTGGACGCCCTTCCGGATTCGCCGTGAGATGCGTTCTTTATTCCGGTTGTTTGGGAATATCTGGATTCTGTTCTGGCTGCTGCGGGGGGTGCTCCGCCACGGGCGTGACGGTGGCCGCAGAAGCATCGCTCGCAGCCAATTCCGAAGGCCTGTACTTTGGCGCGCTGATATACCCATGAACGGAGGTTTTGCTGATCTTGTTCACCACGATCTGCACCGGCTGGGATTCATTCTCGGTGTGGATCCAGATCGGCTCGAAGAGATTCACTCTTTTCTTGCTGAGCTGATTGTCGTCAACGACCATCGACAAGTCGTAATTCATGTGCTTGGCATCGGTCCTGCGCAAGGACAGCGTGAGCGGCCCGAAGCGCTGGAACTGCTTGGACTTGCTGAGGTCGAATTCGAAATAGTTCCGCTCCCCGCGCTTCTGCAGCACGATCAATTCCTCATGAGTCTTGGCGATCGAACCGTTCAATTCGTCCTTGGTTGAACTTAGACTTCCTTCCAGGTCCGCGCGGTTCTTGGCCACGAGATCCTGTGTCTCTTTCAACTCCTTTTGCTGATCGTCGATGCGCGCCTGGAGTTCTTTGAGCCTCTTGCTTTCCGACGGGCCCTTCTTGCCAGAGGCGGCCTTGGTCGCGACCGCGTGCGCTTTGGCCTGCTCCGCAGCTTGCTGCGCAGCAGTCATGTCATTCAACTTCGCCGTTACCGCGCTCAACTGGCCCTGCATCTCGCCGATCGTGGCATTCGACATGGACTGTTGCGCGGTCAAATGACCAACTAGAATCTGCTGCCGGTAGCCGTAACCGAGAGCTATCCCGGTCACAACGACGAGAGCAATGACAGCCACGAGCAGCCACCGATTGGCACCGAAGGCTGCAAACCCCGTTTCCTTGCTGCTTTCATTTTCTTCGAAATGTTCCGCCATCGTTTTTCTCCTCAATCTCGTACTCTAGGGGTTCGACCAGCACGGAGCAATCACCGCAGCCCGGTCGGAACCAATCTTGCGCGTCTCCACGTTCTCGTGTCTATTCTCGTGCACCGGCGCAACAGCCCCGTTTTTTCAGAAGCAATCGAAGCACCGAGCGCCGAGAAAGCGGCCCGTTGTTAAGTCCTCTGTTGTCAAGAAACAAGAGCGAGTTATAAAGCTCCTCCAAACTATTGTTAGTACTAGTCCTGGTATTTTTTTCCCTATGTTCGGAGCGACTTTCTCTAAACGCGGCGCTCACTTGACTGGATGAATTCTCTCGCCATCGCGTTGCTACATTCCCTTCGCTGTGCTAGCATCCGCCTCGTCAGGAGACCGGACCAGGGATTATTCGTCGGACCTTCGCCCCCGCCCCACGGGGACCCAGGTGCAGCGGCCACGCTCTCCTCCCTCAATTTCAACTTGCCAGGCGCCGGCCCGCGCCATTTCCATCGCACGGACCTCGCCTTCTGGAGGTTTGCATGAAGAGCTATCTCACCAAGGACATCCGAAACGTCGGCATTGTAGGCCACGGCGGCACCGGCAAGACGCAACTGGTGTCGTCGTTGCTCTTCACCGCGGGAATGACGCCGCGGTGGGGAAAAGTTGCGGAAGGCAGCACCACCACGGACTGGGACGAAGAAGAAATCGCGCGAAAGATTTCCATTCAAACGGGACTGGCCTATGCCGAATGGTCTCCAACCCCGACCGGACCATCGGGTTCCTCGGAAAAAGTAAAAATCAATTTCATCGATCTCCCCGGCTATTCCACATTCATCACCGAGACGAAGGCGTCCCTCATCTCCGCGGACGCCGCGCTTATCGCGGTCGACGGCCATGTGGGCGCTCAAGTGACGACGGAGAAAGTTTGGGACTATTGCACCGAGTACGACATTCCGCGCGCCTTCGTGCTGACGTGGATGGACCGCGAACTCTCCAGTTTTGAACGCTCCATGGAATCGCTCCAGGAGGTTTTCGGGCGAAACGTAGTTTCACTGCAGTTGCCGATCGGCAGCGAAAAAGGATTCCGCGGCATTATCGATCTGGTGGCCATGAAAGCACACATCTACAAACCCGATGGCGACGGCAAACCATCCATTGAAGAAATTCCCGCTGCGCTTGCCGACGAGGCCAAAGAAGCCCACGAAAAGCTGGTCGAAATGATTGCCGAAGGCGACGACGAAATGATGGAAGAGTTTTTCCGCGAAGGCACGATTCCCATCCACGATCTTATTCCAGCGGTACGAAAAGCGATCGTGGCCGAGAAAATCTTTCCCGTGCTGATGACGTCCGCGATCCACAACATCGGCACGGCCAGTTTACTTACCTTTCTCGCGGATGCGTTCCCCCATCCCGATGAGCACGCGCAGGTCGGCTTCAAGGAGGCCGGGGGCAAGGGCGACCGCGTCGAACGCAAATACGACGACAGCCAACCCCTGTCCCTCTTCGTTTTCAAGACGCTGGCTGATCCGTTCGCGGGCCGCATCAACTATTTCAAGGTGAAGAGCGGAGTACTGAAAAACGACGCCACGCTTATCAATTACAACCGCAACCTTCCGGAACGCTTCCAGCATATCCAGATTGTTCAGGGCAAGCAGCTCACGGAAGTGAGCGAGCTTCACGCAGGAGATATCGGCGCTATCGCCAAACTGAAGGAAACGACTACCTGCGAAACACTCGGCGATAAAACTTCGCCGATTTATTATTCGCCCGCGCAACTTCCCGAGCCCTCCATCACCTTTGCCATCGAGCCGAAAACACGCGCCGATGAAGACAAAATAGGCGTCTCGATACATAAGATCCTAGAGGAAGATGCCGCGTTGCGTTTTTCACGCGATCCCCAAACGAAGGAATTCCTGCTGGCGGGCTCGGGGCAGCAGCACATTGAAGTGGTTGTCGCCAAGCTGCACAAACGCTACCACGTCGACCTTACCTTGAAGCCACCCAAAGTGCCGTACCGCGAAACCATCCGCGGCAAAGCGGACGTCGAGGGCAAGCACAAAAAACAGTCCGGCGGGCACGGACAGTTTGGGGTGTGCCGTATCAAGATGGAGCCTGTCGAGCGTGGCAAGGGCGTGGAGTTTGTCGACGATATTTTTGGCGGCGCAATCCCCAAGAACTGGATTCCGTCGGTCGAAAAAGGGATTCGCGACGCGGCCGCGCGCGGCTTTCTGGCAGGGTTTCCCGTCGTGGACTTCCGCGCCATCCTCTACGACGGCAAGTATCACGATGTCGATTCTTCAGACATCGCGTTCAAGATCGCCGGTTCACTGGCTTTCAAGGAAGCCATGAAACAGGCGCGTCCCGCGCTGCTCGAACCGATCATGCACGTGGAAGTGTACGCGCCGGATCAATATTCCGGCGATTTAATGGGCGACCTTAGCTCGCGCCGCGGCCGCATCTCCGGCAGCGAATCGCGAGGGCACAACGTGATCATCAAGGCGCAAGTTCCGCTGGCCGAAATGCTCAGCTACGCAACGGACCTCACCTCCAAAACGCAAGGGCGCGCGACGTATTCGATGGAGTTCTCGCACTACGACTACGTGCCCAACGAGCTGGCGGAGAAGGTGATCGCCGCCCATAAAGCCGCCCACGGCGAACAATTAGTGGAAGAGGAAGCCTAGCGCCGATTCTATTTTTCGCTCGACAGGGCAGAGCGGAAGACCCGATAAAGACTGTTTAGCCTGGATTGCCTGACGCGCCCGATTGCGGATCGTCACTCCGACTCGTAGACTAGATTTGGCCGGAGTGTCGAATGGACAAGGAAAATTTGATCCTCGATGCGGAGAGAGAAAGGCGCCTTGCGGCGGCGCGAAGAATTGTCGTCAAGGTTGGCACGAGCACGGTGACCGCAGCGGAAGGGCAGTTCAGCCCGCAGCGAGTTGGGCCAATCGTGCGCTCGATTGCGAATCTCGTGAAGTCCGGCCGCCAGGTCGTGCTGGTGTCCTCTGGCGCCATCGGATTGGGCAGAGGCTGGCTTGGCCTTCACCCCTCGCGGCTTCATGACATGGTAACCAAACAAGCGTGCGCCGCGGTCGGTCAGAGCTTGCTCATGGACGCCTACAAAAGCCTTTTTTCCGGGTGGAGTCTCAAGATTGCGCAGGTTTTACTTACGGAGGAAGACTTCAGTAATTGGCGCCGGTATTCCAACCTCAGACGGACGATGGAGAAACTGCTTGGATTTGGAATCGTTCCGATCGTCAATCAAAACGATACGGTGTCAACGGCTGAAATTGAAACCATAGGAGGCCACGGCCGCGCCGCGGCATTCAGCGACAACGATCGTCTGGCCGCGCTGGTGATGAGCGGACTGGAAGCAGATGCGCTGGTGCTGGTTACGAATGTGGAAGGATTACTTCGCAAGGGTCCCCCAGGGGCAAGCACGCACTCGCAGAGTTCAAAGAGCACAGATCTGATTCCGCTGGTCGGCGAAATCACGCCAGATCTTAAAGCAGTGGCCGCTGGCCCGTCGTCGAATGGGCGGGGAGGCATGGCGACAAAACTGGAAGCGGCAGAAATCGCAATGGATTGCGGCGGAATCGCGGTGATCGTGAACGGGCAGAAGGAATCCGTACTGGACCAGATATTTGCCGGCCAGCGAATCGGAACCGCGTTTCTCTCTTCCAAACGCATTCGAGGGAAAAGACGATGGATTGTCCACGCAGCGGGAGTGCGAGGCCGCGTGGTGGTGGATGGTGGAGCGCAACAAGCAATTCTGAAGGGCAAGGCAAGCCTTCTTACTTCGGGCATCGTTCGTGTCGAAGGGCATTTCGCACCCATGGATGTGGTCAGCATCCTGGACCATGATGGGCGCGAATTTGCGCGGGGCATAGCAAACTACGCGAGCGCACAGGCGCAGGAAGAAGTGGCAGGGAAAAGAGTTCATTCCGTTAAGGAGCGGGGCGTTGCGGCTTCGCGCATTCTCGTTCGGCGCGATAACATTGTCTTGCTGCGACATTCACAATGAGCGTCACAAGAACACAGCCAGAGACAAGTGTGGCGGAGATGGCGAGCCGGGTACGGGTGGCCGCTCGAGTGCTGGCGCGGCTTTCGAATGAGCGCCGCAATGAAATACTGGCAGCGGCGGCCGCGGCAATCGAGGACCATGGGTCAGAAATCCTTGATGCTAATGCAAAGGATTGTCTTGCCGCGCAACCTACCGTCGCCACAGGCACGATGTCCGCCGCTATGTTCGCGCGCCTGCGAATCAGCGAGCATGGAATCAAAGAAATGGCTGCCCGTGTGCGGGACGTGGCACGCCTCGCTGATCCTCTCCACCGGAAGCTCTCATCCACGGAACTGGATGAGGGACTCGTGCTCCTCAAAGAATCGTGTCCACTCGGGGTTATCGGCATAGTTTTCGAATCGCGGCCCGATGTTGTGCCACAGGTGGCTTCTCTGGCGCTGAAATCTGGAAACGGCATCCTTCTCAAGGGTGGTTCTGAAGCGGCGCGCACAAACGAGGTCCTGGTGCAAATCTGGCGCAATTGCCTGCCTCGGTTTGAGGAAGTCCCGCCAGATTCGATCTGCTTGCTGCACACGCGCGCTGACGTAATGGAATTGCTTGCGCTCGATCGCGATGTGGACCTCATTATTCCAAGAGGGTCACGCGAGCTGGTTGAATTTGTAGCCGAGCACAGCCGTATTCCCGTTCTCGGGCATGGCGAAGGAGTGTGCCATGTCTACGTGGACCGGGCTGCGGACATTGAGAAAGGCGTGCGAATTACCTTTGATTCCAAGGTGCAGTACCCGGCGGCATGCAACGCCGCAGAAACGCTGCTGGTCCACCAGGACATCGCTGGCAATTTCTTGCCGAGGATGGTTTCGAAATTGTCCGAGGCGGGAGTGGAAATACGCGGGTGTGCGAAAACTATCGCTCTGCTGGGCAGGGCAGATATCGTGCCTGCCAACGAGAGCGATTGGGCGACGGAATACGGCGACCTCATTCTGTCGATCAAGATTGTCGCGAACACGGAAGACGCTATTCTGCACATTCATCGTTACGGATCGGGCCACACGGAGACGATCGTTACGGAAGACGCGCGCGCCGCGAAGCATTTCATGGAAGAAGTGGATGCCGCGGGCGTTTATCACAATGCTTCGACGCGATTTGCAGACGGTTTCCGCTATGGTCTCGGCGCCGAGCTGGGCATCAGCACGAACAAATTTCACGCCCGCGGACCCGTGGGGCTCGAAGGGCTCACGACGTACAAATACAAACTTTTTGGCAAAGACCACGTTGTGGCTGAGTACGCGAACGGCACACGGCGGTTCACGCACCGGCGCCTATGATCGATTCTCTGGCAGTCATAGAATGCGTCACACTCACAGTTGGCGGACTGTACCACGAATGACGAATTCCGTGGGCAGGATGCGCTGGCTGAAGGTCATTCGCGGATGATGGAGCCGCTCAAGAAGCATCTTCATGCAGGTTTCGCCGATCTCCTCTTTGTCGACGTGGACGGTCGAAAGCGGCGGGTCCATGAGAACGGCCTCTTCACGATCGTCGAAGCCCACCAGACTGATATCGTCCGGCACTTTCAATCCCTGCCGGCGCAGCGCCCGCCAAAGCCCATAAGCAATTTCATCGTTGCCGGCAACAGCAGCGGTGGGCCGCGGCTGGCGCGACAGGATTCGCCCTGCGCTCTTTTGACCGAAATCGACGAAGCTCTGAGGATTTCGCGAAGTGATCAAGACGTGTTTTAGTTTGTTTTCGCGCATTGCTTGCCGGTAGCCTTCAAACCGCCGCCAAAGCCAAGGGTAGGAGACATCTGCGGCGAAGACAATGTGGCGGTGCCCTTTGCCGATCAGATAGCGCGTGGCATGAAGCGTCCCATTGAAATCATCGAAGCCTACCTGGTCGAATTGCTCCTCGTCGCCCATTCCAACCACATTATTGCTGAAGGCCACGAAGGGCATATGGATGGATTCGATCCTGCGAAGCAGGTTCGGGTAAATCGTCCCCGCCAGAATGAGACCGTCAATCAAGCCGTGCTCCTGAAGAACGGGCGGGAGGTCAATCCTGTCGGGAGGCGTCCTGGGGGAGTAATGCAGCGCAGCGAATAGAACGTGCTGCTTCAAGCCGCTGGCGTACGATTCGACGCCTTGCAGGATGCGCGCGTGAAAGGGATGGAGAAAATCGCGGTTGCTCAGGAGAAAGCAAACCATTTCCGCGCGGCGCTTGAGAATCCGCCGGGCCTGCGCGTTGGGGCGGAATCCCAAGCGCCGGATGGCCTCCATTACTCGCGCACGCGTTTCCCGGCTTACCTGAGAGCTGGAATTTAACACGCGAGAAATCGTTCCTATGCCGACGGAAGCGGCCTGGGCGACCTCTCGAATCGTCGTTTTCCTTGGAACTGCTTCCATGACTGAGGCCTTTTTGCGCTTTGGCACCTTGCGCGGTTCTGGGGGGATCCTCGACCCCGGGTCACCGCCGTAAGTCTAGCACACGGAAAGGATGAGCGTATCTACAGGCTGGCTAGGGAATCTGCGGTGGTAGCAAGAAGCAAGAAAACCGATGCAAGATATTGGTTTCGTGAGAATCGGGCTTGACATGGCGTTTTCGGTCAGTTAGGGTGTGGAACCAGTTCCAGGGTTTGTTGTCCTCTTTGCACCGGGGTTGGAGTCTTCTCAGTGGGGTGAGGTCATGAAAAAACTGTTTGGTTTGTCTTCCTCTTGGATTCATAGCGGGAATAGATCTCATGCAATCCAGACTGAAGAATTTGCGGCACCGGCCATAACCGGCCTGTTCAAGTTGTGGCAACTTGGCGTGGCTGTTCTGCTCGGGACGATGCTTCTAGGCTTTTCCGCGCCAGCCATGGGGCAGGCGGTCAACGCGACGCTGCTCGGCACGGTGATGGATGCCAGCGGAGCGGCGGTGGCGGAGGCAAGGGTCACGGCTACAGAAATGAAGACGGGTCTTAGCCGTAGCACGACGACTAATGATAGCGGGAATTATGCATTTGCCGATCTTCCCCCAGGTCAATATGAAGTCGCTACCGAGAAACAAGGATTCAAGAAAGCAGTGCGATCCGCAGTGGATGTAGTTGTGAACACAGACACGCGCGTGAACCTTACGCTTGAGCCGGGAGCCATAACCGAAAGCGTGGTGGTGAATGCTGAAACTCCGATACTCCAAACGGACCGAGCCGATGTCGGCGCCAAGATTGAAAGCAGGCAAGTGGTCGATCTTCCGCTGGGAAATAATCGCAATTTCCAGAATCTGTTGAATCTGGTGCCGGGAGCTACTCGCGCACATAGAGTGCATTCTGAGTTCTTCAATGCGCAAGACAGCTTGTCGACGGAAGTGAACGGCCAAGCTCGCCTGTTCAACAACCTGCAGATCGAAGGCGTGGATGACAATGAGCGCACGGGCCTGCTGCAAATCTACATCCCTCCCGCAGAGGCCATTCAAACGGTCGACGTAGGCACCAGCAACTACACAGCCGAGTTCGGACGCGCCGGTGGGGCCGTCACCAACGTCATTTTGAAGTCGGGCACAAACGACTACCATGGCGCGGCCTACGAGTTCAACCGGATCAGTGCCCTGGCAGCCAAGCCTTTCTTTCAAACCCTAGCCAAAGCGCCGACCACTTACAACTACTATGGCGGCAATGTGGGCGGGCCCATCTTGCGAAACAAGCTTTTTTTCTTCGGCGATTTCCTGCGGATTGACGATTCACGCGGAAAGTTTGACATTCTGGCGGTACCGCGCGATGACTTCCGCAGCGGAAATCTGGGCGCAGGCGGGACCACGATCTATGATCCCTACCAAACTACAGATGCCACGCACGCGACCCTGGCGCTTGATGCCAGTGGAAAACCAATTCCTGTGGCGCCCGCCAATAGAACGCCATTCCCCAACAATACTATCCCTGCGAGCCGCTTCAGCCCGCTGGCGCTGAAAATTCTTGCGCTCGTTCCGCACACCAATGTAACGAACCCGGGCCTCAGCAACAACTATCAACAAAACACGCGCTTCCTGAAAAACACAACGGCATTCGACACCAAATTTGATTTCAACCGCAAGGATAACGACCGTTTCGCTTTCAGGTTTAGCCGGGCAGTGCAAAGCCTCAACGATCAGCCGATCTTTGGCTTAGCCGGAGGCCCCAAGGGCGGAGGTTTCCAGGGCACGGGTGAACAACACGTCCAAAGCGGAGCTCTCAATCATACGCATGTGTTCTCCCCAAGCCTGATCGTTGAGACGCGTGTCGGTGTGAGCCATTATAGAAATATTGCCCATAACTCGGACTTTGGCTCCAAGGCGTCAGATGCGCTGGGCATCACCGGCGTCAATCTGGACGCCTTCACCAGCGGCCTGACCGGAATTGACATCCAGAACGGATTCTCAAGCCCGATGGTTGGTTACTCGGCGTCCCTGCCGTGGGACCGCGGTGAGACCAACATCAACGCGGTGACCAACTGGACGAAAATTCACAGAAATCATACCTTCAAGTGGGGAGTTGACGTCCGGCGCCTGCGTGACGATTTGGTGCAAGCCCAGACGTTCAGCCCACGCGGAGTCTTCCGCTTCGGCACTAGCACGACGGCACTCGTGACTTCAAACACGACGTCGGCAACATCTCGCGGTAACAATTTCGCCGCGTTTCTCATCGACGCGCCCACGGAAGTCGGGCGCGACGTCTCCGTGATATCCGGATCGTGGCGAGAGACGGAACTCTTCAGCTATGGACAAGATAAGTGGCAACCGACCTCCAAGCTAACCCTAGACCTCGGGTTGAGATGGGAGCTCTATCTCCCGCCAACACCCCAACACTCCGGCGGCTATTCCAATTACGATCCCACGACCAACACCCTGGTGCTCGCTGGAATCGGGGGCAACCCGCTGAACCTCGGCCGTGACACCTCCTACCATTACTTTGGACCTCGCTTTGGCTTGGCCTATCGCTTTACAGAACAATTTGTCCTGCGCGGGGGTTTCGGCATCAGTTTCGAGCCTTTTCCCAACAACCAGTACGCCTGGAATTACCCTGTGCGCCAAGCCAATGGCACGAACCAAGTGACGGCTGGCGCGCTGCCGATATGGCCCAGTGGCCAGATTGCTTCAATGGGTTTTGGATTTCCGTCGCCAGCCCCAGCGGCACTGCCGAGTAACGGGGTCATATCCGGCGTATGCCAAGTTCCCCCGGTTCCCGGGGTCGCGTGCATTGGGCTAAATTCCCAATACAACGTGGTAGACAAGAACTTTCAGCAGCCGTACGTCGAATCCTGGAATCTCGCCCTGGAACGCGCGCTACCCAAGAATTTCGTGCTGGACGTTGCCTATGTGGGGAATCACGGCGTGGACATTCCGATGGACTATGACCTGAATGCCGCGGTTGCCGCGTCCGTCGGTGCCACTTGTCCGCAAAGGCCCCTATGCGCCTTGTTTGGCAGAACGGCCGCTACGGATTTTCTATTTAAGCCAACCAGCTCGAATTACCACGCCTTGCAAACAAGGTTTAATCATAGGACAGGTGGCGGGCTGCTGCTAACTACGTCCTACACGTTCGCAAAGGCCTTGGCGTACAGGTCGGACGTGGGGGATGGAGGCGGGAACGACGGCGGCAGTCCGTCCTTCTATCTGAACTTCCAGCGCAACTACATGGTGGTCAGCAACAACCGCAAGCACACTTTCGTCCAAAGCGTGGTCTATGATCTGCCGTTTGGCAAGGGCAAGCCCTTGCTCCATTCAGGCTGGGCGAACTGGGTTGCCGGTGGCTGGCAGGTGAGTACAGTTATGACGGTAATGAGCGGGAGGCCGCTTGATTTCAGCGCCAGCGGAACCGCGCTCAATGCGCCAGGCACGCGCCAGACGCCGAACCAAGTGGGATCCTTCCGCGTCCTCGGCGGAATCGGGCCCGCGCCCAATGGGGCGTGGTTTGACACTTCGGCCTTCACGGCAATCAACACGCCACAGATGGCTGGAAACATGAGCCGATTTATGTTCGCCGGTCCGCGCTATTTCAACCTAGACGCCGCAATGTTTAAGAGGTTCCCGATAAGAGAGCGAATTGGTCTGGAAATTCGCGCGGAGGCATTCAGCATAACGAATACTCCGCACTTCGATCAGCCAAACGGAAACGCCAGTGATGCTGTTGGCTTCGGCCACATCACCGGCACCATTGGCGGAGCGGACGGGAACCGAACCATGGAATTGGGAGCGAAGCTGACTTTTTAGCCCGGCGCGCTGAAAGGATTCTTGTTCGGACGCCGAATGCAAATCCCTGCACTTCCCGGCTTCGCGAAGCTATCCGTGCCTCCGCGATTCATAAACTATTGAAGGGGACAGCGAATCGAAACGCAATAGAATATATTTGTGGAGAGCGTACGAGGAGAAGCGGGCATGCATGGTCGAATGCCGAGGCGTGAATTCCTTCAAGGGCTGGGAGCAGCAGGAGCAACGGCGGCAGCAGCCCTTCCCTCGATCCCAGGCTGTGCATCCATGGATTCGCCCATGAAATCCCCATTCCGGATTGCCGTCATCAACGACGAGATCGGTCAGGACTTTGGGCACGTCTGCGAAATAGCCGCGAAGGAATTTGGAATGGAATGGATCGAGCTGCGCGGCATGTGGAACAAGAACCTTCTCAAGCTGGACGCAAAAGAAGTCGAAGAAGCGCGGCGCATCTTGGAAAAGAACAAGTTGCGTGTGACGGACATCGCCAGCCCGCTTTTCAAGGTGGATTGGCCGGGCGCACCGAAGTCGAAGTACAGTCCCAAGCGCGATCAGTTCAACGCTGATTTTACTTTCGAGCAGCAGGATGAAGTGCTTGAACGAAGCATCCAGCTGGCGAAGGTGTTTCAAACGGATCGCGTCCGCTGTTTCGATTTTTGGCGGCTGGATGATCAAGGGCCTTATCGAGCGGCCATAAATGAAAAGCTGCGGAACGCCGCCGAAAAAGCGGCGAAAAAAGACGCGATTCTGGTTCTCGAAAATGAGCCTGCTTGCAATACGGCGACTGCGGCAGAAGCCGCCAAGGTGCTTGCTGCGGTAACTACTTCCAACCTGATGCTCAATTGGGATCCAGGAAACGCAGCCGAGCATGGTGAAAAGCCTTATCCGGATGGATACGACCTCTTACCGAAGAATCGAATCGGGCACTGTCACTGCAAGGACGCGGTAAAGAAGGCAGATGGCAAGGGCTATGCTTGGGCGGCGATGGGCCAGGGCATTATTGATTGGGCCGGGCAATTCAGGGCGCTGAAACGCGACGACTATCATTTGGCCGTGAGCCTCGAAACGCACTGGCGCGGCGCGGGCACTCCGGAGGAATCCACGCGACAGAGTTGGGCGGGCATGAAAAAAGCGCTGCAAGAGGCTGGGGCGATATAGGCGGAACCGACAGATACTTTGACAACGGCAAAATCGATTCAGCCCTGAGTCCTGAAAGCATGATGAGTCCGTCACCGGATGTAGACTGAGGGAAGTCTACTATTGAAGGTAAGTCTTTCTAAGCTCATACGATCCCTGTGGCCAGGGCAATATCAAAAAATTGGAGAGGCTGAGGGTGGAGAGTTTAGACTTCTACAAGCGCAACGGGTGAAGGACTGGCGGGGGGAATTGCAGCCCCAATTGGTGAGTGGGAGGTGAAGGGTTGGTGAGTGTTGGCATGTCTCTTGTTTTCAACAGCCCTTTTCGATGTGTGCGAATCCCCTGATTTTATGCGGTCACGAAACAATCGCAAATCCACTTCCAGTAGTAGCAAGAATAGTAGCAAAGGATGCCCTTTTCCGGCGTATACGTCTGCATGATTGAGCTATGACGGCCGACACCTCATCTGGCTATAATTCGTATCGAAGGTCGTGCTTGATGTTTCGGGTCATTATGAGAACTACGGGATTGGCCCTCCTTTGCCTAGCTTCGATCCCGGCACAATCGAGCGGTCTCCCGCAGACGGACAGTTTGGCGCTTAAGTCCCAGCGCGCCAAGCAGTTGATGGCGGAAGGCAATTTTGCGCAGGCCATTCCTCTCTACCGCGAGCTGAATCAGGCCGTGCCCAACAACCCAAGCCTGATGCTAAATCTGGGCATGGCACTGCACATGGCTGGCAAAAAGCGCGAGGCCATCCCGGAATTGGAGGCGGCGGTCAAGCTTGATCCCGCCCTAGCTCCGGCATGGCTCTTCCTGGGGACCGCTCGTCTGCAATTGGGCGAGACGGCCGCAGGCGTCGAAGCGCTCAACATTCTTCTGGATCTGCAGCCGGACCACCGGGAGGCGCGCCAAATGCTCGCGGGTGCACTGCTTTCCCTGGGCCGAATCGAAGAGGCAACGTGGCAATATCAGAAGCTCACTGAATTTGATCCCGAAAGCCCGCAGGCCTGGTATGGACTTGGGCGCTCTTATGAAGCGCTTGCTGGCCGCGCTTTCGACAAATTGCAAGAGGCTGCTCCACAATCTTCCTACTCACTGAGTCTACTAGCGGAAACGCGTTTGCGAGAACAGCAATTCTCGAGCGCGTTTTATCTTTATCGTCGTGCGCTAGAAGCGAAACCGACGTTGCGCGGCCTTCACAAGCCGGTAGCAGAGATTTATCGGCAAACCGGACATCCGGATTGGGCAGAAGCGGAAGAAAAAAAAGAGTCACTTCCCTCGCCGGACTGTCGCGCTCAGACGCAGGAATGTGATTACCAGGCGGGACGCTACAACGAGTTGATCGCCGCTGCAAAAGAGGACAATACGGCGGACTCGTTTTACTGGCGGTCAAGAGCCTACAACGAGTTGGCAATCAACGCCTTCACCAGGCTCGGTCAGTTACCGCGTTCTGCGGAGCTGCACGAGCTTAAAGCCCGCATTTACGACAGTAAAAAAAAATACAGCGAGGCCGCCGGCGAGTGGCGCGAAGCGCTGAGGCTTTCACCTTCTAGCGCGGAGATCAAGAAACAGCTCGCCATCAGCCTAAAGCTTGGGCAGGACTACGGCGCGGCCCTACCAGTGCTTCAGGACCTTCTCCGGCAGCAGCCCGCATCGGCGGAGTTAACTTACCTTGTGGGTGACACGCTGCTCGATTTGCAGCGCGTTGAAGAAGCGATCCCCCTGCTCAAGCGCGCCGTAGTTCGCGACCCAAAATTCCTAGCTGCACACAAATCCTTAGGTCGAGCCGAACTGGCCGCGGGAAAGCCCGTCGAAGCAATCCCCCACCTAAAGGCAGCGCTGCGCACCGATGATGATGAAAGCCTGCATTACCAGCTAGCGCAGGCCTACCAGGCGAGTGGCCAGTCCGAACTTGCCAAGAAAACCCTTGCTGAGTATCAGGCGATTCAACGCTCGGATGCGGCCGTGCGTGAGTCTGCCAAGCGGGAAACGGAGATCACAGCTCCGTAAAGGGTGGGAAGTGCCCAAACTATTTCGAGAGCTCGTAGACTTCGAGGACTTGGTTGGTCGCGACGCTTCGCAACACCTGAACTGTGCCGCTTGGCCAGCGAATCTCGATCCGGTCAATCTTCTCCAGCTTGCCGGTTCCGAAGTGTACGGTTGAGGGGCTCGACGAAGCGTAACCTACCGCTGTGGTGACGTGATTGACCTGATTGCCCAGCCGGACCTTTGCGCCGATCCCGTCACGGTTGCTTTGCGTCCCGGTCAGCTTCAAGCTCAGCCAGCGGTTCGCGTCGGGGCTGACGTTCTGCCAAAGTTCCGCCGGCTCACCAAGGGCGCTAACGACCACGTCGATTTTTCCATCGTTATCAAAGTCCGCAAAGGCGCCGCCGCGGTGCGCACGCGCAAGATCAAAGCCCGCTTCCAAAGAAACGTCGCGGAACGTGCCGTTTCCAAGATTCGCGAAGAGACTGTTGGGCTGTTTGTAGTGCGTGGATCCAAAAAGATCAATCAAGTCGTTAACGTCGGAGTTGGCCGTGAACAGGTCTTTCCAGCCGTCATTGTTGAAATCGAAGAAGCCGTTGCTCCAGCCGCTGCGCGTCGTGGAGAGCGCTGCTAACCGGCTCTTGTGGGTCGCGTCCTGGAACGAGCCTTTGCCCAGATTCTGAAACAAGGGGAACGTCTCGCCCGCCAAGGCCGTAACGCTGAGATCGCAAAGGCCGTCATTGTCAAAATCGCGAAAGTCCGCTCCCATGCTGGCCACGGGCAGCCCATTGTTAGTTAACGCCACGCCAGCCTGGAGCCCTACCTCCTCGAACGTCCCATCACCTCGATTGTGGAACAGGAAGTTGGGCAAATTGTCATTCGTGACAAAAATGTCCGAGAATCCATCGTTATCATAATCGGCAAAAGCGACGCTCATGCCGCGCCCGATGTGGTCTTCAATGCCGGCTTTCGCCGTGACGTCCTCGAAGGTCCCATCGCGGCGGTTCCGGTAGAGTGTGTTGGGCAATCCTTCGAAATACTTGGGGTGGCAGTAAACACGCAGATTGCGGTCGCGCTCACCGCAGTAGCGGTCAAAATCGGTAGTCCAGTGAGCGTAATTGACCACGAACAGGTCCAGCCAGCCGTCGTTATCGTAGTCGAACCAGCCGGCGGCAACCGACCACTTGTCACTCTTGATTCCCGCTTTCTCCGTCACATCCTCGAACTTTCCATTGCCCAGGTTGCGATAAAGAATGTTCCGGTAGACGCCTGCAACAAACAAATCCTTATAGCCATCATTGTTGTAGTCCGCCGCCGCAGCGCCCATCGAATAGCCGACGCCAGCGACCCCGGCTTCCTGCGTGACATCGGTGAATTTCATACCACCATCGTTCCGGTAGAGCCGGTTGAAAAACTTCGGCGAATCCTTTTCCAGCGAAGGAATTGACGCACCATTTGTGAAAAAGATGTCCATCCGTCCATCGTTGTTGTAATCAAAGGCCGCAACCCCGCCCGCCATGGTTTCGATCATGTGCTTACGCGGTGTCGGATTGTTCTGAAGCACGAAGTCCAAACCAGCATGTTCGGCAATCTCTCGAAATCGAATAGGCGAAAGTGCGGACGAGGACTTCGCGTCCGTACTTTTTCTAGTCAACTGCGAGAGCAGAAAGGTACAGACGCCGCCAAGGAAATCTCTTCGAGAAAACATCAGGGACAGAGACCCACATCAGAGTTTGCGCGGGAATTGCGCGGATCTTTTCGCATAGGCACTCAACCGCGGCCGAGGACTAACCGGTCGAACCGCTTGCACACGTCACGGAGATACTTTTCGTCGCCTCCTTCGAGCTCAGTTACCGCGCTGCCAGAGTAACCTATGTCCCCAAACGCTTGCCGTACTGCGGGCCAGTCCACGTCCCCGTCACCCAGATTGACCCAGGCGTATCCGTCTTTCTTGCGTTTGAAATCTTTGAGGTGCACCTTGACGATTCTGTTTCCAAGAGTGTAAATCCAATCCTGTGGATACCCGTAGAGCAGCACGTTACCTACGTCGAACCAGGTCTTAATCCAAGGGCTATGAAATTCGTCGATGTAGTTGGCCATCTCGAGCGGACTCAAGAGAAACTTGTTCCAAACTTCCTCGATGGCAATAACTACTTTCAATTCCTCCGCGAGCGGAATCAGCGTGCGAATCTCCTTTTGTGAGCGCGTCCAGGCGTCATGGTAAGACGTTTGCGGATTCACCACTGCTGGGACAAGCAATACGGCATCCGAACCCCAGAGCTTGGCGTTGTGCAGAGAGGTGCGCATCCCTGCGAGGCTCTTCTCCACGACCGCACGGTCGCTCGATGACAATGGATACTTCCAATGATCCATGTTCATCACAGAATCGATTCGGATGTTCGCTGCCTCGGCGGCTTCCTTGATTTCCTCCGCCTTTCGCTCATCTGGTTCTGTCGGTACCTGCGCGACTTCGAAGCCGACGTCTCGCGCCAGTTTAAAGCGGTCCGCGGTGCTCAGCTTCGCGGGCAACATTTCGAACCAGACGCCCTTCTTGATAGAGAGTGTTGGGGGAAAGGGAGGAGGCGCAGAGGATGCCGCCTGCGAGTTGGCCAACGCTCCATGGCCGAAACTCGCTGCGCAGACGGCCGTAGCCGAGGATTTCAAGAACTCGCGACGCGATGGATGACGCATAAGTTCACCTCAGCGCAGTTTATTCAAGTCGATTTTCGGGTCCCACACCTCGGTGCATTTCATGGTTTCCTCCCAGGTGACTTCGTTTCCTTTGTACGCCGCGGTACGCGCCATCATGCAGGAAAGCGCGGATTCGGACCCTTTAGCGGCCTGGTTATGAAAATTCCCACTGGTGATGCTTTCCACGAACGCTTTCTTTTTCTCGCGGTCAGCGAATTCCAAATTGGACGTGAAGCTTCCCGTCACAGAAAATGCTTGTTGCTCGGCGCCCGGCTTAACGGTTTGCGGAGATTGCCAAGGTTCGTCGCCCCAAATGCCGAGCGGTCCTGTGTATGGAGATTGCGATGTGCCTTTTGTGCCAAAGAAACGTTCAGTTACGTCCCACCAGCCCTTGGCGAACTGTGTAGAACTGAAGGTCACGTCCACTTTATCCGGATAGTGGAAGATGACGTTGTAGTTCCCATAGACATCGCCATCATTCGTCGGACGGCCCTGCCGGCCTCCCGTCGCGGATGCCTTCAACGGATGGTTCTTGAGCACCCAGTTGCAAATGTCAATGACGTGAATGTTCTGCTCTACGATGATGTCGCCGGAAAGGACGCGGTCGTAAACCCAGTTGCGCAGCCGTTTCTCGACGGGAGATGCGTTGGGCCAGGGTGGCCTGTCGATGTAACCCGCCAGATAGTGCGCCTCTCCGCAGACAATACTACCGATCGCCCCGTTGTGGATACGCTTCACTAGTTCCACGAACGGGGGGCAATCGCGGATCTGGAATCCAACGTCCAGGCTGATTTTGCCTTCCGCGCGCTTGCCGATCTCGATTACCTTTAATGCGCCCGGCACGTCCACAGCCACGGGTTTCTCCAAATAGACATGCTTTCCGCTAGCGACGACCGCTTCCAAATGCTGAGGATGATAATAAGGCGGTGTGGCGATCACCACGGCGTCCACTTCTTTCGAGGCCGCCATCTGATGGAAGGCGTTGGGGCCAACAAAGATCTGCGAAGCGCCAATCGCTGCATAACCTTTGGCCTGCTGCATCTCGTCGAAGTGCTTTTTGGCGCTGTCCAGTTGATCCTGGAACATGTCGGCCAGCGCAACAACGCGAGCGCCGCCGGTGTCAACCATATTCGAGGCATCCTCCGTGCCGCGCCCGCCGCAGCCAAGCAGACCTACGCGGACTGCGGAATTCGCGGCCGTGCCGAGTACCAACGACGGCTTGAGTAACATCGCCCCGGCCGTAACCGCGGCTACACCAATGAATTTTCGGCGGTCGACTTCATCCGAAAAATTTGGCCGCTTTGCAGTCCCTGCCATGTTACCCTCCTGCGTCCGCAGACTACCCTATTAGTTTTTCCAGGTACATCTTGGCATCGCGAACGTCTTCCACTTGCTTTTGGCCCGAAATCTCCCGCTCAATGGTGACAGCACCGCGATAGTTGAGTTGCTTCAGACGTTCGATGATGCGCGGAAAATCTACTCTGCCCTTGCCAATGGGAACTTCCTGGCCGAGTTCCTTCGGGTTGGTGGGCCACATCCCGTCCTTGGCGTGGATTCCTTGTACGTAGGGGCCAAGCAGCTCAATAGCGTCCACGGGATTAGCCTTGCCATAGAGAATCAGGTTAGCGAGATCGAAGTTGACGCCCTGATTGTCCAGGCCCACGTCCTGAATTGCGCGCACCAGCGTGATAGGTGTCTCCTGGCCGGTCTCGTAACGGAAGTTTTGGCCATTGCGCTTGCAGTAGGCGGCTACCTCCCGCATCGCCGCGATCGTTTCCTTATATACCGTATCGTTTGGATTTTCAGGGATGAATCCGCAGTGTGTTTGCACGGCCTGAATGCCACATTGTTTGGCAAAATCCGACGCGTTCTTAATGTGTGCGATCCGTGCTGCCCGTGTCTCACGCGGGACCAAGCCAATCGTGAGCGGCCCCTGATAAAAGTCCCAGACTTCTTTCCCGGGTCCTCCAACGACCACGGATGTCGCCTCAATCTGGTGTTTTTCCAGCGCTTGACGCAGCCGGCCGACAAGATCCGGTTCAATCTCGTCGACAAAGACCTGACTCGTGGGCAGCCCAAGGTCGCGTACCTTGGCCATGGCCGCATCGGGGTCCTTGCCAATACCGATGATCAAACCAAGCCGCAGCGGTTTCTTGCCTAAATTGGCGGTTACACTGGGCGCGCTTTGCGGACTAAGGCTCTCCGTTGACAAAATGAGGGGAACAGACGCGCCTTTTGCGGCTATCGCGACTCCACCGAGAGGCGCGGCGAAAGCTGCTGCTGTGGAAGCTTGCAGAAAAGCACGCCGATTCTGTTTATTCATGGTTGCCTGACATGCGTGTGCTTGGTTCAACTAAACAAAACCCGTTGCCCTAATTTATTGCTCCCTGATGGAAATGTCCTTCCAGCGCATCTTCACACCGCCGCCGGTGTGGATCTGCAAGCCGATGACGCCATCTGTGAATTTGGGCGCAGGGTCCGTAAAGTCCACAATCTTTGTGCCGTTGAGTTGAGTCACGATGTGGGCGGCGTGCACGGACACTTCAAGGTCATTCCAGTCGCCGGACTTCAGCGCCCGCTCGCCTTCTGCCGTGGGCTGCACCACCCAACCGCGTCCCCCGCTTTCGTATAGACCGCCCGTATGTTTGCCTACTTTTGGGTCGACCTCTACTTGCATTCCTTCAATGTCCGGACCATGCTGCGGGTCGATGCCCGTAATCTTGGCGTGAACAAATACGCCGCTGTTGCCCGCCGCCTCGCCTTTGAACTTGAGGCGCAGCGTGAAATCCTTATATGTCTTTTCTGTAGTCAGGTAACCGTACTTGTTAGCAG
>Ga0209057_1000277_pt1 | contig 47584 bp, 34 predicted proteins | sample GraSoiAngelo_146_FD_185903 | JGI IMG/M metagenome (GOLD analysis project Ga0209057, IMG submission 185903) | Grasslands soil microbial communities from the Angelo Coastal Reserve, California, USA - 14_1009_05_30cm (SPAdes) (version 2) | ecosystem: Environmental > Terrestrial > Soil > Grasslands ...
AGGCAACCGCGGAGCGGCTCGCCACGGCCGGCTACAAGGTCTATGGCACGAGTCGGCGCGGCGCGACCTCGGGCCAGCGCGCATTCGAGATGCTCTCGCTCGACGTGACCAGCGATGAATCGGTCGCGGCGGCCGTGAACGCCCTGCTGCGGTCGGAGGGGCGCCTCGACCTCCTCGTCAACAACGCCGGGTTCAGCATCGCCCCCGCCGGAGCGGAAGAAAGCTCGATCGAGCAGGCGCGATCGATCTTCGAGACGAACTTCTTCGGGATCCTCCGGATGACGCGCGCCGTCTTGCCTCACATGCGACGCCAAGGGAGTGGTCGCATCGTCAACATCAGCTCAGTACTTGGTTTCCTGCCGGCGCCATACATGGCGCTCTACGCTGCAACCAAGCACGCGATCGAAGGTTATTCGGAATCGCTCGACCATGAGCTGCGCACGAGGGGCATCCGGGTCTCCGTCATCGAGCCCGCGAGCACGAACACGCAGTTCGACGCGAACCTGCTGCAGCCCGACGCGACGCTCAATGAGTATCGCGAGGCTCGTGTGGCGGTGGCCAAGAGGATGACGGAGATGCTCGCAGCTGGAGATCAGCCGGCCGTTGTGGCCGACGCCGTGCTGAAAGCTGCCACCGCCACTCACCCTAGGGTCCGATACGCAGCCGGGGCGGCCGCGAGCCGCCTGCGGCTGCTTCGCAGATTTGCACCCGCTGGCATGGTGGACACTGGCATTCGAAAGACCCTGCGACTCGACGCGCTGACGGAGTCGCTGCCCCGTCGCCGCGGTCCAGGCCAAGTAGTCGGCATCGCGGTCGACGACCGATTGGGGTGATGATGAAAGCGCTGGCCATTCGTCATTACAAAGCACGGATGGAAATGATTGAGCTGCCGCGGCCCGAACCGGGCCCGGGCGAGCTACTGGTGCGCGTGCGCGCCGCCGGCGTCAACCCGCTCGACTACAAGATCCGCGACGGCGCCGTAAAGGTGCTGCTCCCCTTCTCTTTCCCCCTGATCCTCGGCACCGATCTCGCCGGCGACGTGGAAGCGATCGGACCAGGCGTCACCAAGTTCAAGCTCGGCGATGCGGTCTATTCGCGCCTCGACAACGACCGCATCGGCGCGTTCGCCGAGTATGCCTTGGTGCGCGAAAGCGCCGCGGCGAGGAAGCCCGCGCGCCTCGACTACACGCAAGCCGCGTCGCTTCCGCTGGTGGGGCTTACCGCCTGGCAGACGCTGATCGAACTCGCACAGCTCAGGGCGGGACAGAAGGTCCTGATCCATGCCGGCTCGGGCGGCGTCGGCACCTGCGCCATCCAGCTGGCCAAACACCTCGGCGCCAAGGTCGCGACCACGGCCGGCGCCAGGAACCTTGCGCTGGTGAAGTCGCTCGGCGCGGATGTGGCCATCGATTACCAGACGAGCCGCTTCGAGGCAGTGGTCGAGGATCAGGACGTGGTCCTCGACACACAGGGGGGCGACACGCTGCTCCGCTCGTTCGCGGTGGTCAAGCCGGGCGGCGTGGTGGTGACGATCGGCGGCCGGCCCGACGGCAAGTTCGCGCGCGCCTGGGGCCTCAGCCTGCCGCTGGTCTGGATCCTCGGGTTCCTGAATCGCAAGGTCGATCGCCTGGCGCGGAAAAAGCGCGTGCGGTTCGAGTACCTGTTCATGCGCGCGAGCGGCGAGCAGCTGGAGAGACTAGGAGCGCTGGTGGACCAGGGTGTCATCAAGCCGGTCCTGGACAAGACCTTTCCGTTCGAAGCCGCGGCCGAGGCGATCTCCTACGTGGAATCCGGCCGCGCCGTTGGAAAAGTGGTCATTCGCGTCGCGGACTAGGCTGCCCGCGGCTTGCCAGGTAACTCTGTCACGATACTCTAGGAGGCAATATGAGCACGCAGCAACAGCCGCATCCTGGATCGAGCATCGCGTGGAAAAACGCGCCGACGAAAAGCGTCGATGTCGGCGGGACGAAATTCGTCTACCGGGAGCTTGGGCTCGACACCGGAGTGCCCGTAATCTTCCTCAACCATCTGGCTGCGGAACTCGACAGGTGGGATCCCCGCGTCGTCGACGGCATCGCGACGAGACGCCGCGTCATCGTCTTCGACAACCGGGGCATTGGCGCGTCGGAAGGTAAGACTCCCACGTCAGTGGAGGCGATGGCACGAGACGCCGTGGCCTTCATCCGAGCCCTGGGTTTTGCTCAGGTCGACCTGCTGGGCTTCTCCCTGGGCGGTTTCATCTCGCAGGTGATCGCGCAGGAAGAACCGCAACTGGTCCGGAAGATCATCCTCGCGGGCACCGGACCAGCCGGCGGCACGGGCATCGACAAGGTGACGTCGGTGACCATCCGTGACATGGTGAAGGCCGGGCTGACCTTCAGACACCCGGAATACTATCTCTTCTTCACCGAGACGCCCAACGGCCGCAATGCGGCGCGCGACTTCCTGGCACGACTGAAAGAGCGCACCGAGAATCGCGTCAAGCCGGTTTCGATCCCGGCGTTCCGAGCCCAATTGAAGGCCATCCACGCCTGGGGGCGTCAGCGTCCTGCCGATCTGTCGCGCATTCATCACCCGGTTCTGGTGGCGAATGGCGAGCACGACAAGATGGTGCCCAGCAGCAACTCGGTCGACATGGCGCGCCGCCTTCCGAACGCCGAGGTCGTCCTCTATGAGGATGCGGGGCATGGGGGTGTCTTCCAGTACCACCAGGCGTTCGTGAAAAAGGCTTTGGAGTTCCTTGAAGCATGAGCCGACGCGGTCTTGGCGATCTCGCGGCGGGAGGCTCGGGGACGCAACTCACAACGCGCGGCCCCCTGAAGGGTCAGCGAACGGTTACTCAACGGAGTCACGACAAAGAGTAGCAACTACGCGATCTTCTGGGCATCGGTGTTGTGACTCGGACCCCGAAGATCAACCGGGAATCGCAGCAGAATCACAACAGAACTCACAACACGCGACCCCCTGCAAGGTCATCAGGGGGTCGTGGAATTGGACATTCCAAAGGGTGAGTCACACCGCCGCGGGTTCGCGCCGACTCGCAGGTGAGCCGCGCAGCCGCTCAGCGTCGCGCAAGGGCGGCTCGCCGAAGAGCCTCCTGTACTCCCGGCTGAAGTGCGACGCATCATCGTAGCCCACCCGGTATCCGGCGGTCGCGGCGTCGACATCGCCGGCGAGGAGGAGCCGCCGGGCCTCCTGCAGCCGGAACTGCTTCTGAAACTGCAACGGGCTCATCCCGGTGGCTGCCTTGAAGTGGTGGTGCAAGCCTGAAACGCTCATCCCTAGCTGCCGGGCGAGGCCGGCGATACGGAGCGGCTTGTTGTGATTCGTGCGGAGGAGCTCGATCGCCTTGGCGATCCGATGCGCGCGGCCGCCGCTGACGGCGATCTGACGAAGCCGACCGCCCTGCTCTCCGAGACAAAGCCGATAAATGATCTCACGGGCGACGAGCGGCGCAAGCACGCCGTAGTCGCCCGGCGAATCGAGGAGGCGGACTACCCGGACCACCGCATCGAGCAGGCTTGCGTCGAGCCGGCTCACGGCCATCACCTTGATCGCGTCATCCATCCCCGAGGCGTGGAGCCCAGCCTCGATCAGGACCTCCGTAACGACGGCGGGGTTGAGCACAAGGCGCACGGCGAGGTACGGTTGCTCCTTCGACGCGTCGACGATGTGGCCCGCCACGGGCAGCTCGGCCGAGACGAGCAGGTAGTGGGAAGCGTCATAGCGGTACCGCTCCTTGCCGAGGAGCACCTCTTTACTTCCCTGGGCGATGACGCAGAAGGACGGCTCGGTGACGCCGTAGCGCGGCCCGGTTGGTGAAGAGAAGCGGTACAGGAAAAGACCAGGAGCCGCCTCGACGCTGCTATCCTCCGCAACATGACGCGCGATCCGTTCAGCGAGCTCGTCTCTGCTCATTCGCATGCGTTCGACGCCGTGCTGACGTTGAGGCTTCGTCTCCACCGATGATCCTCCGGTCGCCTAGTTCGACATCCAGAGTCTCCGGAATTGTATCACCCCCTCGCACAATCGACGAGCGAGGCTTGCAGAATTGTACAATGACTGAGCACGATCGTCATATCAGTTGTCGCCTCAGCTCGGTAGAGTCTGGGGTGCAGACACGGACACTCGGTGCCAGCAATCTCGTCGTTTCTGCCGTCGGCTACGGCTGCATGGGCCTCGAAGGTGTCTACGGGCCGGGGGCCGGTCGGCAGGAAGGCATGACGATCATTCGCGCGGCCGTCGAGCGGGGCGTGACGCTGTTCGACACCGCCGAAGCGTACGGCCCGTTCACGAACGAAGAGCTCGTCGGCGAGGCGCTGCGCCCAGTGCGCGACCGGGTGGTCATCGCCACCAAGTTCGGCTTCGGCATCAACCCGGACGGCACGCGCTACGGCCTCGACTCGAGGGCCGAGCACATCCGTGACGTGACCGAGGCTTCGCTCCGTCGACTCAAGGTCGAGACGATCGACCTGCTCTACCAGCACCGCGTTGATCGGAAGGTCCCCATCGAGGACGTCGCCGGCACGGTGAAGGAGCTGATCACGCAGGGCAAGGTGCGGTACTTCGGTCTCTCGGAGGCCAGCGCGCAAACCATCCGTCGCGCACACGCGGTGCAGCCGGTGGCCGCCGTGCAGAGCGAGTATTCGCTGTGGACGCGCGACCCGGAGCGCAATGGCGTGCTGGCGACGTGCGAGGAGCTTGGCATCGGCTTCGTTCCTTTCAGTCCGTTGGGCGCTGGCTTTCTCACCGGAACGATCGACACGACGACGACACTCGACCCGAAAGACTTTCGCAGCATATCGCCGCGCTTCGCCCCGGACGCCCGTGCGGCAAACATGGCACTGGTCGACCTCGTGAAACGTGTCGCGGAGCGGAAAGGCGCGACGCCGGCGCAGATCGCGCTCGCCTGGCTGCTCGCGCAGAAGTCTTGGATTGTCCCGATTCCGGGCACGAAGAAACTGTCGCGCCTCGAGGAGAATCTTGGCGCCGTGAACCTGCAACTGACACCTGCCGACCTGCGCGAGATCGAGGAGGCCGCGTCCCGGATCCACGTGCAGGGAGAGCGGCTGCCGGAGGCTGTGCTGAAGTTCACCAATGGGTGAGGGGAAGATCATGACTACGCTGACGCTCTTTATCATCGCTGCAGGTCTGGCACAGCAGCCGCAGTGGGTGGTCCCCGCGGGATTCCACGTCACCGTGTTCGCGGACAGCGTCGAGAACGCGCGCGAGATGGCGTTGGGTCCGCAAGGCACCGTGTTCGTCGGATCGATGAGGGCCGGCAAGGTGCACGCAGTCATCGATCGCAACGGCGATCACAAGGCCGACCGGGTGGTGCTGATCGCCAGCGGCCTCGATGAGCCCAATGGCGTCGCGATACACAACGGCGCGCTCTATGTGGCCACTGCGAGCAAGCTCCTGCGGTTCGATGATATCGAGCGGCACCTCGACTCCCCTCCTGCCCCGGTCGTAGTCCGTGATAGCTTGCCGAATTCGACGCTCGGACACACGTGGAAGTTCATCGCGTTCGGACCCGACAGCTTGCTGTACATGTCGGTCGGCGCTCCATGCAACGTGTGCATCCCGCCGCCCCTGGTAGCGACGATTCTGCGGATGAAGCCCGACGGATCGGACCTCAAGGTCTTCGCCGAGGGCGTGCGCAACACCGTCGGATTCGATTGGCACCCGGTCTCAGGGGAACTGTGGTTCACCGATAATGGTCGCGACATGCTCGGCGACGACGTGCCGAGCGACGAGCTGAATGTTGCCTGGAAACCCGGCCTGCACTTCGGCTTCCCGTTCTGCCATCAGGGTGACGTGTCCGACCCGCAGTTCGGCGCGCAGCGGGCCTGTTCCACGACGGAGCCACCGGTGCTGAAGCTCGGCGCCCACGTGGCGGCGCTCGGCATCACGTTCTACACAGGCAACATGTTCCCCGCGACCTACAAGAACGCTGTGATCATCGCAGAGCATGGCTCGTGGAACCGGTCGGTTCCGAGCGGCTATCGCGTCATGGTGGCGCGCACGGATGGACGCCGTGTGACCAGCTACGAAACGTTCCTCGACGGTTTCCTGCCCAACAGAGCGAGCGCGCCAGGCGGCTGGGGAGCCACCACGGCGGCACTCGGCCGGCCGGTCGATGTGCTGCAGATGCCGGACGGCTCTGTTTTGATAAGCGACGACACTGGCAATCGCCTCCTCCGTGTCAGCTACGCTCGGTAGCAGAAAGCAAACCTGGGTGCGGGTTTCTCCTCACACCGAATTCAAACGGGGTCCCAAGTGCGGAACACTCACGGAATCGCCTGTAGCATGATCGCCGCAGTCGTCACGCTCACGTCGTTCGCACCGCTCGCGCGAGCGCAGAACCGCACGCAGGTGACGATCAACGACACCGGCGTCGTGGCGGAGAATCTCACATCGAGTAGAGACGGCATGGTGTATTTCGGCAGTATGGCGAAAGGGACGATCTACCGCGCCGCACCGGGCGCTGCTCAAGCTGAGCCGTGGATTCTCGCATCGACCGCCGGCCTGACGAGGGTGCTCGGCGTGCTCGCGGACGACAAAACCCGCACGCTGTGGGTCTGCCAGAATTCCACAGGCGGCCGTGACGGGACGCCGGTGGCCGGACAGACTGCGCTCCGATCCTTCGACCTGACGGGCGGCGCCGCCAAAGGCACCTACCCATTCCCCCCCAACAGCGGCGTGTGCAACGACATCGCGCTGTCGGCCGACGGTACGGCCTACGTATCCGAGTCGTTTCGCGGCCGCGTGCACCGACTGAAGCCCGGTGCGACCGCACTTGAAGTGTGGGCGAGCGATGAGCAGTTGAACGTCATCGACGGTCTTGCCTTCCTCGCCGATGGCTCGCTGTACGTGAACACCTTCGACACCGGCAGGCTCTTTCGCATTCCCGTGAAACCGGACGGCAGCGCAGGCCCGATCGTGCCGATCGAGACGTCACTGCCGCTGGTTCGGCCCGACGGACTGCGGAGCGCGGGTCCACGGACGTTGATACAGGCCGAGCAACAGGGACGTGTCGCCGAGCTCACGATCAGTGGCGATCGCGCGGAGGTGCGTGTGGTGCAGGACGGGCTCACGCGCGCGTCCGGTGTGACCGTGGTCGGAAACACCGCCCTCGTGCTCGTCGAGCTCACTAGGGCCGTTGTCGTACCGTATCCGCTTGCGCCCGCGGGAGCGCAGAATCCCCCTGCGCCCGCGACGGTGCAGACGAATGCGGAACAGGAAGTACTGAATCTCTCGAAGACGAAATGGCGCTGGATGGCAGACCGCAACGTCGATTCACTGGCTGCGCTTTTCGATGACCAGGCCATCTTTGTCCATATGGGCGGATCCTGGGGAACAGATCGCGAGCTCGAGGTCATCAGAAGTGGAGGGATCCACTACAAGCACGCGGAGATCTTCGAAACCTCGGTGCGGTTCATCGGGACGACCGCCATTGTGCTGAACAGGATTCGCCTGGATGCCGTGGTCGGCGGCAATGAGGTCACCAATCCATTCTTGGTGACGGAGGTCTATGTGCAGCAAAACGGGAAGTGGAAGTTGGGCTCGCTCTCGTTCACCAGGCTCTTGACGCAATAGTCAACGGTAGCCGTCCTCGGTTCTTTACCGCGCCTTGCCCCACATCCGAAGTCGATGTGAGGCTTGATCTTCAACCAGTCGGGACGGCGGGATTTGAACCCGCGACCCCCTGAACCCCATTCAGGTGCGCTACCGGACTGCGCTACGTCCCGAACTGCTAGATGCCAAGCTGCCGAGAGGCCTTGCCCCTCACATTGCTTAGAAAAGCCCGACCACCTTGGCGGTCGTGCGCGTGCAAACATCCTGTAACGCTGCATCGAGCGCCGCGCACAGCTGCTTTGCCTGCACGTCAGAATGATAATAGTACACGAAATCCAACACCGCGCCTACGACGCAATTCGCTTGCTGCTCCCGATCGGTCCCGAGAGCGCAGCGAGCCACCGTACCCGGCACCTGGTTCAGACTGATCGTCGCGGCATCCCTCCCCAGGCTCTGATAGCACGCTGCCCGATAGGGCACGCCGACCGCCGCGCACAGCGCGAACACCTTGGCAAAATCACCCCGCACGACTCCCAAAGCGTACGAGGTCTGCATGTCGAAACACTCTGTCTTGTATTTCGCGCCGACGGCGGTGCAGGGGTAGAGCGGCTCGCCGGGCTTCAAGTACTTGCTGTAATGCCCGCCATGCGCACCATCCACGATCAGGTTCTCCATAAAAACGCCGTTGGCGCAGGCATTCTGCTCCATGGAGCCTGTCAGGCCATCGCAGTCACGCAGCGCGTCAAACAGATCGTCATCCGTGACGGCCATGATCGCGTGTCCCAGCCCGTGTACGCAGTTGAAATAGTCCAGCGACTTCCGTTCCTTCCCCGGGACACCGGCACAGACGCCATCGAGATCGCTCAATAGCCTGGTGCGCCCCAGCGTGAAGGCGAAGCCCTGCATCACGCCGTGGTAATATCCCGAGCCGCACGCATTATCGCCATGACGAAACGCTTCCGCGACACCGGAGTACTTCGTCACTGCGGCCTGGCCGATCGTGTGAGTTATCGCATGGCACAGCCGCTGCATCTCCGCATCTGCTGCATACCGCGCCTTCAAGTCGGCGAAGGCTGCTGCCACGCCTTGCCGGTCGACGATCGAGCGGTAATGCTGCTCGTAGCACCCCAGTGCGACGCCGGGGTCCTGGGGACAACGGAGTCCCGCTGGTGCTTTCGACGTCCTGAACACGTGAGCCCCCAGCAGGCCTGCCGCGGCAACCACGACCAGCACGCAGATGGCCAGGGCCCCCGTCCGGCCCGTCAGTTTCATGCGTCGCACCATAACACGAACGGTAGGCCAGGGGGAAGCTCGTGCCTTGGTATGTCAGATAGCCGCTTGCGACCGCACGGCGAGGCCTGTATTGTCGTCGCCCTCCCCCAACGGAGCTCCGTCATGCGACCCATCTCGTGCGTCCCCGCGTTCCTCGCCGCCCTGCTCGGCTGCCAGGCGACCCCCGCACCCGACACCACGGCCGAGGCCAAACAGGCTATCGATGCTGCCGACGCCCAATGGCCACGGCTCACGGCGGCGGGCCACGCCGACTCCCTGGCCGAGTTCTACCAGTCGAAGGCGGTGGTCCTGCCCCCCAACATGGCGCCGATGCACGGGCGCGACTCGATCCGCGCGTTCTTCGGCGTGATGAACGGCCTGTCGAGCCCACCCCCGGTGCTCACGCTCCGCGCCGAGTCGGTGTGGGCGAGCGGGCCCATGGCCGTGGAACTGGGCCGCTGGCACTTCGCCTGGCCCGCGGGCGCGAAACGCCCGCCCGGAGCCCCCGCCGTCGATTCTGGTAAGTACATCGTGCGCTGGGTGAAGGAGAGCGGGCGCTGGTTGATGGCGCAGGACATCTGGAACTCGGACGTCGCGCTGCCGCAGCCCCAGCATTGACTAGCCCAGGCTTAATCCCCCCTCTCCGGAACGGAGAGGGGGACAGGGGGTGAGGACTCATCGCGGCGCGATCTTCGGTGTCGGTGCGGCGCTCTGGGTGTTTGCCGCCTGCGCGCCCGCCCGGCCTCCGGCGCCGGTCGCGCCGACGGCCGAGGTCCGCGCCCTCTGGGTGGTGCGCTCCACGCTCGCCGATCCCGACAGCGCGCGCGTGATGGTGCGCCGGGCCGCGGAAGCGGGGTTCAACACCTTGATCGTGCAGGTCCGCGGACGCGGCGACGCGTACTACCGGAGCCGCTGGGAGCCCCCGCCGCCCGCCCTCGCGGGCCGGAACGGCTACGACGCGCTCGGCCGCACGATTCGCGAGGCCCACCGCCGCGGCCTGCGCGTGCACGCCTGGATCAACACCGAGCTCGTGGCCAACGCCGACAGCCTGCCCCAGGACTCCGCGCACTTCATGTATCGCCGGCCCGATCTCCTCGCGGTGCCCCGACCACTCGCGCGCGAGTTGTACGACGTGGACCCCCGCGATCCTAGCTACGTGCAGGCCCTCGCCGCATATGCGCAGGCCAACCGCGATCATGTGGAGGGCCTCTACACGAGCCCGGCGGCACCCGAGGTGAAGGAGCACATCTATTCGGTATGGATCGATCTGGTGGAGCGATACGAGCTTGACGGGCTCCACTTCGACTACGTCCGCTACCCCGCCCCGGATTACGACTACTCACGGGTCGCGCTCGAGCGGTTCCGCGACTGGCTCGTCCCCACGCTCCCGGACTCGGTCCGCACCCGGTTCGCGGGGCTAGAGCCGGCCGATCCGCTCGTCTACAGCGACTCCTTTCCGGACGCCTGGGACCGGTTCCGGCGGCTGCAGATCACCGAGCTGGTGGAGCGGCTCTATCACGGTGTGAAAAAGCGGAACCCGCGCCTGCTCGTCAGCGCCGCCGTGTTCGGCGACGCCGAGAACGCGTACAACTTGCGGTTTCAGGATTGGCGCGACTGGCTGCGCCGCGGCATCCTCGACGTCGCGTGCCCGATGGCCTACACCGACTCGACGGAGCTATTCCGCGAGCGGATCCGCACCGCCGTGGAGACGGCGGGAGGGGCGCGCGTGTGGGCGGGCATCGGCGCGTACAAGAACACGGTGGACGGGACGGTGGAGCAGATCGGGGTGGCGCGCGGCCTCGGCGCCGCGGGTGTGGCCATCTTCTCTTACGACTTCATGGCGCGGCACGCGGGAACAAGACCCGGCGAAAGCTATCTCCTCGCCGTGCGCGACCGCGCGTTCCGCTGATCAGCCCTCACCGGTTGGCGGTGTTGTCCAGCGCCGGCACCAGCGTGCCGGATGTCTTGGTGGTGTCGCCGCGCGCCCCGATCGTGTACATGTGACCGCGGACGAACGACACGTTCCCTCTGGTGATGACACTCCGGTTCGAGCCGGAGTAGCGGGTGACCAGATTGTACACGCCGTTCGGGACGGCGGTGAACGGACCGGCAGCCTTGTAGGCGACTTCCCCACCGACGGCGATCGAGTCCGTCGTCACGGTGGCATCCGTATTCTTCGCGTACAAGGTCAGCGGGTTCGCATTGTAGATCGCATTGACGAACCGCGCGTAAGCGACCGAATAATCCCATTGCGCCGGGATCGGATCCTCCACGACGAAGGCATCCACCTGCTTGGCCGTGGTATCGTAGAGGCCGCTCAGATAGAATGAGTAGGACTTCCCGTCGGCGATGGTCGCGCTCAGGTTGTCGATGGGGAGATCCTTGTTCGTGGCGGCCGCGATCCGGCCCGTGAGGGTATAGGTGCCGGGCGCGAGTGCCGAATAGAGCCCGCCGTTCCCTGCCTGGCTGTACGCCACGCCGCTGGTGGATTCAATGTCGCTGATCGACGTGATCGCCGTCATCTTCGTGTCGTTGGCGTAGAAATTCACGGCGGGCGCGTTCAGGCCAAAATTGAAGAACTTGATGCGCGCCGTGGGGACCGGCGCGAGCGGGAGCTCCTGGACCGCGTTCTTGTCGCAGGAGGCGAGCGGGGCCGCGCAGAGCAGCACCGCGAGAGCAAGGGGTCGGTTCATGGACCGCGTCACGGTTGGGTGATCCACAGCGGCGTGGTGTGATAGTCGCCCGCGAGGGCGCCGATGGCGGAGAGCCCCGCCTGGTTCCAGACGTACTCCGAGTTGTACCTCGGCCGGATCCGCTGCACGAGCTTGCCCTGGTTGTCGGCGTAGACGTTCGTGGGCGGCGTGAAGCCTCGGAACACTTCGATGCCGCTCACCGGATCCGTGTAGTGATAGCGACGCATGTCCATCCAGAGCTCGTTGTGCCCCCAACCCCACAGCGCGATGAACTTCTGGGACATGACGTGGGACAGAGTGAGGTTCCCCGGCGGCGGGACGATGTTCGTGTCCGCGAGAAAGGCCGTCTTCTCCGCGGCCGTGATCTGGGTCGGCGTCTGGCCGGCGTCCAGGTTGCGTGCGTTCACGAAGTCGATGGAGGCGGAGATCCCGTTCACATAGGCAGTCCGAGCGGTCGCCTGATCACCCTTGAGCAGCGCGGCCTCCGCCTTGATGAACTGCAGCTCCACGTAGGTCATCACGGGGAGCTTCGACTTGTCGGCGAAGATGTACCTCGCCGGCAAACCCGATCCCCCCGTGCCGGCATAGCCGAAGAAGTTGAAGGGCTGCTGCGCGGCCGTGAGCGCGCCGAAGCCACCGAGGTTGGGATCTACGCCCCGGTACTGGCCGTCCGCGGCCGGCGCCAGCATGCGGCTCATCCGGGGATCGACCGCCCCGCCGAACTGCGTGCCATTCATCAAGCCGACCACGAACTGCGTCTGGCGATAGCTCCTGATGTTGTTGCGCGACCATCCGTAGAAATTGTAGTCCTGTAAGTCCGTGCTCGTGGCCGGATACTGGAGCAGCGCGTCGTCGCTATTGTCATGGAACGACGAATCGACCGCCGCGATCACCGCATCGGGCTGATACGTGGCAACCTTGTTGCTGAAGTGGTTCAGCACCAAGGCCTTCATGCCCCACGCAAACCGGAGCCATTTCACCCGGTTGCCGTTGTAGATGTGATCGCCCTTGGCGAGATAGCCGGCGTCCACGGCACCTTCACCTTCGGTTAGCCGCAGCAGCACGATCGCGCTGTCGAGCAGGCGTTGTACCTCCTGATACGCGTAGTCCTGGTGGTCGTAATCGAATGTGGTGCGCGACTGGTCGAAGGCTTCCTTAATGATGATGTCGCCGTGCAGGTCGGTGAGAACCTGCCACCCCCACGCCTTGAGGACCAGCCCGACGCCCAGGAGGTCCCAGCGCTGCTCGGCCGTGGCCTTGGCGTTCATATCGATCAGGTTCTGCCCCAGCGACCAGTACACGTCGCGCCACTGCTCGCCCCCGTTGTCGCTCCCCGGATCGTAGCCCATCCGGTCCCAGGTCGTGGGCGGCGCGGTGGGCAGAGTCAAGCTCGGGAGCGTCCACTCCTGCGTGTAGCGTCCGACGAAGCGCCCGTCGTACAAGGGCGACGTCACGAGCCAGTGCAGCATCGGTGGCAGGTACAGGTTCGCCGATACCGACTGCGGGCCGTTCGGGTTGGTGTTGACGTCCAGGAAGTCGTGACAGCCGCCCGCCAGGCCGAACGCGGCGACGAGCAGGGCGCGGAGTCGTCTGTGCATGATCAGAATCCCATCCGGATGCCGAAGTTCAGCCCTCGTGGCATGGGGAAATTGCCGAAGTCGATCCCCACGCCGCCCGAGCCGCCCACCGCCGCCGTGTTGCCGTTCACGATCGGGTCGAGCCCCGTGTAGTTGGTGATCAGGAGCAGATCGGTCCCCTTGACGAACACGCTGGCATTGCGGGAGCCAAGGAACCCCTGCGGCAGCTCATAGCTCAGCTGCACGTCCCGCAGCCGCAGCCAGTTGATGTCCCGCTCGATGAACAGCTCCTCGCTCATGCTGGTGTAGTAGGCGGGGTTCGCGCTCGGGAGGACCACGATGTTGTTGGGCGTCGGATTGGCGCTATTCTGTTTTCCGTCCATCAGTACGCCCTTCACGATCCGCGGCTGGTCGCGATCGAGCGTCTGCAGGCTGAGGCCGTGCGCCGTAAGGAAGTGGTCGGTGGCGTCGAAGACGTCCCCGCCCTTGCGGATGTCCACCAGGAACTCCAGACCGAAGCGCTTGTAGCGGAAGCTGTTCGTGAGGCCGATCGTGAAATCCGGCTGGCGATCGTACCCGCGATCGACGAAGTTGCCCGACAAGACGTCCGATCGCACGGGCAGGCCCGTGGTCGGGTCGATCAGCAGGTCGCCTCTGTTGTTCCTGAGATAGAAGAAGCCGGTGAGCGACATGGTGGAAAGACCCACCATCGTCCCGTTCCGCACGTTGCCGTACAGCCACGTATCCGAAACGTAGGATTCCGGGATGCCGCGGGGCAGGCTGGTCACGACCTGCCCGGCGCTCGTCCAGTTCGCCACGACGTCCCAGGCGAACGTGGGCTTCAGGACGGGCGTCGCGTGCACCGTGAGCTCCAAGCCCCGGGCGCGCGTCGAGGCGCCGTTTAGGTTGAAGAGAATGAACCCCGTTCCGTAGCTGCCGCGGACGTTCTCGACGATCTGGTCCTCGGTGACCTTCCGGTACACGGTGCCGTCGAGCCCGAGCCGGTTGTGGAAGAAACTCACCTCGGCGCCGATCTCCCAGGACTTGGCGAACTCCGGCTTCAGGCCCAGGTTCGGCCCCCAGAAGTTGTAGCCGTAGCCCCCATAGGCAGTCGTCTTATTCTGGAGCGCGGGCCGGTAGGCGTACGGCTTCGCGTCCTTCCCCACCTCGGCGTACGCCGCGCGGACCTTCCCGGTCATGAACCGTCCGATCGAGGGGAAGGCGTCGGAGAACACGAAGCTCGTCGAAATCGAAGGGTAGAAGAACGAGGCCGCCCCCGGCGGCATCGTCGATGTCCAGTCATTCCGCCCCGTGACGGTGAGGTACCAGAAGTTCTTGTAATCCACGACGGCCTTTCCGAACACACTCACGAGGCGACGTTGCTCGACCCAGGGCGCGGGGTGCGACGCACTGGTGTTGTTCAAGGAAATGAAGTTCGGGTCCAGGAACTGCGTGCCAACCGCGGCGTCCGTCGTCGCCTTGTGGTCGGAGATGTAGTGGCCGACCAGACCGCTGATCGAGAGGTTCCGCGTGAGCGGCTGGCTGTTGATGTTGAGCACCGTCTGCGCGTCGAGGTTGCGCGTCACGATGTCTGCCTGGTCGAGCACACCGTTCGTCGAAAAGCCGGTCGAGCTCTCGGGATTGCGCAGGACGAGATTCTGGTTCGTGTATGCGTCGGTGCCGAGGTTGGTCTTGAGGCTCCCCCACGAGAACGGCGTCACCAGGAGGCCGAGGTTGACCATGACTCGGCTGGTCTTGGCGTTGATCTTGTCCTTGTTGACGTTGAAGTAAGGATTATCCGGCTCGTCCGACGCCGCCAGACCGGTCAGACGGCGCCGCAACCCGGAAGCCGTGAGGTAGTCCTTCGCGTTGTCGGTCTGAGGCCAGAGCATCAAGTCGATGAGGGGCCCCAGCAAGCTCCCGCAAGTACTGATCGTACCGCACGTGCCCTTGTACACCTGATCGTTGTTGTCGTAGGTGTAGGTCATCGACACGTCGCTGTTCAGCCAGGGAGCGATCTGGGCCTGGGACGCCGCCGTCACGTTGACGCGGCCGTACCCCGAATTGGGGACGACGCCGTCTAGCTTGTCGGCGGCCGTCGCCAGCCGGTAATTGATGCGGTTGTCCGTCGTGGCCCCGCTGAACGACAGGCTGGTCGTGGCGGCGGTGCCCTTGCGGAGGAAGCCGTCGAGGTTGTCGTAGAACCGCGTGCCGGCGGGATACGGCGCTCCGAAGTAGAAGAATGAGCCGAGGGTCCCGTCCGTCGCCACGGTCGTCGGACCGTACACGCGCTGCAGCTGGGGCTTCGCCCCGGTCCATTCGACCCGCCCGCTGCTCGAGTACTGCACGCCGCCCCCAGGCCTGCCCCGCTTGGTCTGGATGACGATGGCGCCGTTCGCGGCGTCAATGCCGTACAGCGCCGCCGCTTCCGGCCCCTTCAACACGGTGAGCGACTCGATGTCGTCGGGATTGAAATCGGCGGCCCGGTTGGTGAAGTCGATCGCGCGGTTGGACAGCGCCGTATTCGAGTTCGCATCCGACGCGAGCAGCCCCGTGTTGAGGGTCCGGTTGTCCATCGGCAGCCCGTCCACGATCATCAGCGGCTGATTGCTGCCGCTGATCGAGGTGACGCCACGGATGGTGATGGACGCAGACGCGCCCGGCACGCCCGAGGTGCTCGTCACGTCCACGCCGGCGATGCGTCCCTGCAGCGCGTTGACGAAGTTTTCGCGCTGCGTCTGCGCGATGTCCACACCGCGGATGGTCTGCTGCGCGGTTCCCAGCGCCCGCCGCTCGGTGGCCTCCCCCAGGGCCGTCACCACCACGGCATCGAGATCCAGCGCAACCCGGCGCAGCTGCACGTCGATGACGCTGTCGTCGCCCACCGTGCGCTCGACCAGCCCCGTCCCGATGAACCGGAACTGCAGCACCTTGCCGGCTTCCGCGGCGATGGTGTAGTTGCCCGCGGCGTTCGTCGCGGTGCTCCGGGTCGTCCCCTTGATGACGACCGAGACACCGGCCAGAGGAGAGCCCTGCTCACTGGTTACTTTTCCGGTAACGGTCTTCTGCTGTGCAAAAGCTCGAGGAGCAACCAGGAATATTCCCACCAACACCATGACTATGCTTTTTTTCATAATGAGTTGTACGGGTTTTGGTGGACAGTGAGTCGAGCTCCGACCGCCCGCTCGAGCACGAGGGCGCTAACGTACCGCGGGGTTGTGAAGACCGCCAGAGGAGCCCGAAACACGATGAGTCCGTCTCGCCTACCGCTTGCCGCTGCGCTCGCCGCCGGCCTCGTATCCGGCTGCGCCACCAACCCCGCCACGGGGGCGCGGCAGCTCATGCTGATCAGCGAGTCGCAGGAGATCGCGATGGGGCGCGACTACGACAAACAGGTCGTCGCCTCCATCGGGCTCTACCCGGACTCGGGGCTACAGCGCTACCTCCAGCAGTTCGGCACGCGGCTCGCCGCGACCTCGGAGCGCCCCAACCTGCCCTGGACCTTCCGCGTCGTGGACGACCCGGTGGTCAACGCGTTCGCGCTCCCCGGGGGCTTCATCTACGTCACGCGCGGGATCTTCGCGCACCTGAATTCCGAGGCGGAGCTCGCCGGCGTCGTAGGGCACGAGATCGGTCACGTCACCGCCCGGCACTCCGTCAGCCAGCTGAGCAAGCAGCAGCTCGCACAGCTCGGTCTCGCCGTCGGCACGATCGCAAGCCCCGAGTTCGAGCAATTCGCAGGGCTCGCGAGCCAGGCCCTCGGCGTCTTGTTCCTCAAGTACTCGCGCGACGCCGAGAGCCAGGCGGACGAGCTGGGTCTCCGCTACCTGCGTCGCGGCAATTACGATCCCCGCGAGATGCCGCACGTGTTCGAGATGCTCGATCGCGTGAGCCAGGCGCAGGGCGGCGGTCGCGTGCCGCAGTGGCTCGCAACGCACCCGAACCCGGAGAATCGCCGCGGGCGGATCGAGCAGGAGATCGCGGCCGGGCCGCAGACCTTCGCGGGCACGGCCGTCAACCGTGAGTCCTACCTCCAGCGCCTCGACGGCCTGGTGTTCGGCGCGAACCCGCGCGAGGGCTATTTCAAGGGCAGCCAGTTTTTCCATCCCGAGCTGCGCATCCGTATGACGTTCCCCGACGGCTGGACGATGAGCAACGGCAAGGAGGCGGTGGTCGCGGTGAGCCCGCAGCAGGACGCGATGGTGGAGGTCGCGCCCGCGCAGCAGCCGAGCGCAGACGCGGCGGCGCGCGCGTTTCTGTCGCAGCAGGGCATCACCGCCGGCTACCCGGTCCGCACCAGCGTCGGCGGACTCCCCGCCTTGACCGCCGGGTTCGCGGCAGCGACCGACAACGGCTCCCTGCGCGGCACGGCGGTGTTCGTCGAGCACGGTGGCGCGGTGTACCGCCTCGTCGGGTACGCCGTGGACGCGCGTTGGTCCGGCTACCAGGACACGGCGGAGCGCTCGCTGCACAGCTTCGGACGCCTCACCGACCCGGCGGTGCTGGGCGTGCAGCCGCAGCGGCTGAGCATCGTCAAGGTAGACCGCCGTACCACGATCGAGGAGCTGGAGCGGCAGCGGCCCTCCCCGGTCTCACTCGCCACGCTCGCCCTGGTCAATCAGGTCGAGCCCGCGACGCCGCTCGAGCCGGGCCGGCTCGTGAAATGGATCGTCGGCCAGCCGGTCCCCTAGCAGACCCTGTCCTCGGGGTCTACTGTATCGCATGGGCTTTCTCGACTCCAAAGAGCAGGGCGCCGCCGCGCTCGTCCTCGTGCTGGGCGTCGCCCTCATCATCGCGCTCACCCCCTACGCCACCGGGCTGGTGGGAATCCCCGTGCTGTACGCCGTCTTCGCCCCGGTGCACGACTGGCTGGCGCTCCGCACCCGCGAAAAAGTCGCGGCCAGCGCCGTCGTCCTGCTCGCCCTCTTCCTCATTGTGGTGCCCGGAGTCTCGTTCGCGGGACTGATCGTGAACGAGGCCCAGGAGATCGCGGGCAACGTCGTCCGCAGCCCGTTGTTGCGACGGCTCGCCGAGCTGAAGCCCGGCGGCGTGGATCTGGGGCCCCGGCTCGCCGACTTGGGCGCCAAGCTCGTCTCGTGGATCGGCTCCTCCGCCTTCGGCCTGATCGGCACGGCCACGCGGCTCGCGCTGAACCTCGTGATCTCGCTGTTCGGGCTGTTCTACCTGCTGCTCCGACCGCAGGCGACCTGGGACGCCGTCCGACCCTACATCCCGTTCTCGGCGAGGAACACCGAGAAGCTGCGCCAGCGGTTCCGCGACGTGACGACCTCCACCCTCATCGGCACGGGCCTCACGGCGGCGATCCAGGGAGCCCTCGTCGGCCTCGGGTTCTGGCTGGTCGGGCTTCCCAACGCCGTCTTCTGGGGCGTCGTCACGATGGTGTTCGCGATTCTACCCGTGGTCGGGAGTGGCATGGTATGGGGCCCGGGCGCGATCGCGCTGCTGCTCGATCATCGCCCGCTGCCAGCCTTCCTGCTCGCGCTCGGCGGCCTGGGCATCGTGGGCAACGTGGACTACATCATCCGCCCGATGGTGTTCCGGCGGTGGGCAGACATCCATCCGCTCGTAACGCTCATCGGAGCGCTGGCGGGAGTGCCGTTCTTCGGGATACTGGGGCTGCTCATCGGGCCGCTCGCACTCTCGTACTTCTTCGAGTTGATCAAGATGTACCGGGAGGAGTACCTCACCTAACCGCCTCAGGCTCAGCCGATGCCGCGAGCACGTAAGCAAGGTTGGCGGTCCCATCCATGATCGGCTCGTTCGTGGAATAATCTCCCACGTCGTCGTGGTACACGATGAAGCCGGTGTTGAACGGGGCGTACTCGTCGGCCTTGACCAGCCGGATCCCCTGCAGATGCTCGAAGATCGACCGGTACACGGGACCGTCTACCAGCCCTCCGGTGAGCTGCAAGCCCAGTTGCTGCGCCACGACCGAGTGGGGCGTCCGCGGGTACGTCGTGCCCAGCCCGATCACCATCGACACGCCCCATGGATTGGTGCCGAACAGCCAGTCGAGCGCCGCCGTCTCGTACTCGAGGTAGGTCGAGTCACCGGTCATGCGCCGGTAGAAGCGGGCCTGGGTGGCGAACGAGGCGAGGAGGTTGTTCGAGCACCAGATAAAAGGAATGCCGACGCGGAACCCGTTATCCGCGCGGCGTGCGACCGCCGCCAGACCTCGGCCGTAGTACCCGGCCACGAGCCGCCGCGCGCTGTCGGGTCCCTCACGCCAAATCTCGTAGTGGCCGTTATTGTGCCACGGATACCATTGATAGTGGCGCGCAGTGTCCTGCCCCATCCACGGCGTCACCGGCTCGAGCGCCGCGTACCGGAGTGCCGCCGTCAGATACGGCGCCTCGTGCGTCAGTGCGTACAGCTCCACCGCTCCCAGCTCCATGTCGTCCGCCCAGTCATCCTCCTCGTAGAAGTACGGCGCCCGGGCAGGCGCGGTCTGGCACACGCCGGGATGCGCGGCGCCGAGCGCGTACACGGCTCGCGCTTTCGCGGCGAGCCGGCGGGCGAAAGCGGTGTCGAGCTCACGCAAGGCCGCAGCGCCCAGGGCGAAGGCGGCCGCATACTTCCCCGCCGTCGACGCCAGACCGGTGGAGCGGTTCTTATAGTTGAATAGCCCCTGCGGCTTGCCGGTGCAGGGGTACACGGGCCGCCGCCCGCCCCGTCCCCAGCCGTAGTCGGCCGAATCGTGGACCGGCAGGTCCCAGAACGCGTGGTCCCGGTCGTCGCCCAGCTGGTTCAGGAGCAGCTCGTCCTCGGGATACATCTCGAGCAGCCACGCGAGGCCCCAGCGCGCCTCGTCGAGCACATCGGGGATCCCGTTGGCGCCGGGGAGGCCGTTCGCCTGGTAGCGGTCCGAGAAGGCTGCGGGGTGCTCCCGGTACGCAAGCAGCAGCATCGTCGTCGCGTGGGCTGTCGTGGCACCGTACTGGAGGTAGTCCGACGCGTCGGCCCAGCCTCCGCTCACCGGAATGAACTCACCGCTCCGCGTCGGATGATCGACCAGGATACCGTCGGTGTGTTGGTGCACGGAGTCGCGAAACACCGGGTTGTAGCCTGAGCGCTGCTCCCGCAGGTACGCGAGTAGCGAGTCCGCGGCGCCTTGGTAGACATCGCGCCCGATCCGTACCGGGAGCGAGGTCGCGTCGCCCGCGACGATCCAGTAGACACCCGTCTCGCGCACGCCCGAGAAGTCGAGCCGATACGTGGTGGCGCAGGGCCCGAACGGTCCCGTGGCGCGCGTGGCGACCGGTCCGAAGACGGTCCGGTTACCTGCGTCGACGACGCGGAAGCTCGGCAACGGCCGCGGCTCGAGCGCGCACACGACGGCGACCTTCGGCGCGGCGGGCAGATAGCCGACCTGATTGACCCGGATCGCGATTGTGGCGCCCGCCTGCGGAGCCGGACCAGGAGGTCCGTGACAGGCGACGATCAGGAGAGCGAGTACGACGAGAGCGGTCGTGTTATGGACGATAGGGGTCGTGTTATGAGGGACTAAGAGTCCCTGCACGGCCACAGTGCGTCCTGAAGGACGCTGGCCAGCGCGGGAGCTCCTAGCGGCGCGACAGCGCCCCACGCGCGATCGCCAGCTCCGGCCGGGTGCCGTCGCCCTTCTGCAGCTGCGTCAGGTAGTCCTGATATCGCGCTCGCGCCGTCACGGCGTCCCCCGCCAGCTCCGCGACGCGTGCCGCGCCGAACAGGCTGCGGGCGCGGCCGCGCTGCTGCGCGAGCGACGCCGCGTACGCCTGGGCCGCCTCGGCGGGGCGGCCGAGCTCGAGCAGCAAGTCGCCCAGCAGCTCCCGCGCGGGAAGCACCGCGCCGGGAGTTACGGGATGCTTTTGAGTCCCATCCTCGAGGTCGGCGGCCGCACGCGCCTGACGCACCGCGTCGGCGCCGTCACCTGCTGCGCGCGCGAGCCATGCCCCAGCGGCGAGCCGCTGGATTCTCACCTGGCCCGACCAGTACGCGTGTGCCCCGCCCGCCGCGGCTTCGGCGCTGTCGATCTCGGCGAGCGCGAGGACCTCGGAGCGTGCGAGGGTCGTATCGCCGCTCCGCGCCGCGCCGATGGCGCGCGCGAATCGGGTGATCGCCTCCGCCGCGCGCCATTCCGGCGCCGGACGCACGGCGAGCCGTGCAGCCTCGCCCCACGCCCCGCGCTCCAAGGCGTAGCGCGCCGGGATGGCGGCGAGCGCATAGGCGTTGACCAACGATCCTGCGGGATAGCCGGCGGTGACGCTCGCCGCCTCGTCTACCACGCGCTTCGCCTCGCCGTCCCGACCCTGTTGCAAGTAGGCGTAGACCATGTAGTCCCACGCGTGGCCGCGCTGGTCCCACAGGGCGTTGAGATGCCGCTCCTCCTCGAACTGCCGCGCGGCCGCCGCCGAGCGGTGGTTCGACGCGATGGCGTCGTCCCACAGACCGAGCCGGGTGAAGATGTGCGACGGCATGTGCTGCGCGTGCGGGACGTCGGGAGCGATCTCGGCGTAGCGGCGCGCCGCGTACAGCCCAAGCGGGGCGAGCTGTGGGACGTCGTTCGTGTGGATCAGATAGTGCGCGAGCCCCGGATGCCGCGGCTCGCGCCGGAACAGCGGCTCGAGGATCGAGTCGGCCCGTCTCTGGTATGTGAACGTCGTGTCGGTCGGGTTCGCCTGGCCAAGCGCGATGAGCGACAGGGCGTAAAAGATGCTCGCTTCGCTGTCCCGTGGATGCTGGCGCTCCACCTCCTCCATCGCCTGCGCGTACGCGACCAGTCGCGTCTTGGGATCGACGGTTGTGTAGGCCTCGTAGTAGGCACGCACCGCCGCAAGGTAGGCCCGCTCGCGGGGCGTTCTCGCAACGGCGTAGCCGCGCACAGCCGCACCCAGCCCGGCCCGGAGCTCGTCCGAGGAAGGCGGCGTCCACAGCGGATGAAACAGGCTCATCGCCTGGCCCCAGTAGCCCATGGCGCACGTCGAGTCAGCGGCGATCACGTCCTTGAACGTCTCGCTCGCGCGCTCATACCAGAAGGAATGCAGCAGCGCGACGCCGCGCTCGAAGCGGCGCTGTGCTTCGGCACGGCACGACGTCGGGAACGTGACGCGCCCGAGCGCCTCTCGGTGTCCCCCGTGTTCGTGGACCGCCTGTGCCGGGAGCCCGGCGGCGGCGAGTGTCAGAGCCGCGAGCGCGGTCAGCGGGATGCGGGCGGACATGGCGCAATCCTCCAGGGCGAAGGCTCTTCAATCCCCGTCAAAATGCTCAGCGGATTCCGAACGTCAACGGCGCGTCGAAATCGAGATTGACGAGACCGAGCGGATCGACTGAGAGGCTGCCGTACGCAGCGAGCCAGTGGAGGTGCGGCCCGGTCACGCGTCCCGACGCGCCGACGTGGCCGATCAGCTGACCGCGGCCGACGGTGTCCCCCCCGGAGACGAGGGCGCGACTGAGATGGAAGTATCCGGTGACGAGGCCGGCCCCGTGGTCGATGAGAATGGTGGTGCCGCTCAAGTACAAGTCGGCGACGAGGGCGACGACGCCGCGGTTTGCCGCACGCACGGCCGCGCCGGGCCGCCCGGCGAAATCGACCCCGAGGTGACGGCTCCGCAGCATGCCGTTGAACACCCGCGCCACTCCGAAGCGGCCTGTCACGGCCCCCGGGCGCGGACGCATGAACGGCTCGCGCCAGAGCCGAGGCGTGTCGTGCGCCCGTCGCCGGACTTCCTCTACCTGCTCGCGCTCCGCCCCGATCCGCTCGGCGAGCGACTCCGGCGGCTGCACCAGATCGGGGGCTGCGTGGAGCCGCTCGCGCGGCGCCCGACGTCGCCCCACGGGCAGTGACGCTACCACCGTGTCGCTGGCGCCGTCGGTGCGCACGATGGTCACGCGAACCGGGACCCCGGTCGCGGCGCCGAGTGGTACGGCGGCGATGGTGTGAAACTCGTCCGCCACGCGCTCGAAGTGCAGCGCCTCGCCTGCGAGCTCACCCTGCACTGCTACCACGCTGTCCGCGGCGGAATAAGGGACCCGTAGCCCGAGCAGGATCACGGAACCCTCGAGCGGCACGCGGGGGCGCCATGCGATCTGTGGCGGCTCGGCGACAGCCTGCCCCTGCGCCACGGCTTGAGCCAGGCACACCGCGAGTGCGTTGAGCGACCGCCACAATGTCGGCATGCCGCGGGATACCCGAGGCATGCATGCGACGTTCCGTCGGCTGAAACCCGCGCGCCGCACGCGGGGTAGCCACGAAGATCGTCGTACTAGAAGACCTTCGTACTAAAGGAGGAACCGCATGACGGCCACGCACGCGTTGGGCTGGGCCCTCGTGCACTCGCTGTGGCAGTGCGCGCTGGCCGCGGTCGCGCTCGCCTTGCTGCTCGCCATCGTTCCCGCGCGGTCGGCGCGCATCCGTTACGCGCTCGCCACCGCGACTCTGGTCTTGACACTGGCGCTGCCCCTCACGACTGCGGTCCGGGTAGGTGAGGCGTCGCCCGCGACGCCGGGCAACGGCTTGGCCACGTCGGCCGTCGCCTCCCGCCCAGCCTCCGACGCGACGCCGGCCGCGCAGGCGGCGTCACCCGAAGGCGCGATGGTAGCGCAAGAAACGCCGCGGGGATACGCGCCGACGACGCCGGCGATCGCCGCGCTGCGGCTCGCGTCTCGGAGCCGCACGGCGCTGGAGCCCGTGCTGCCTTGGATCGTGGCGCTGTGGCTCGCCGGCGTGCTGGTGTTGTCAGCGCGGCTGGCGTGGGGATGGATCGCGACGCGACGCCTCGGGGCAATGGGCACGCGGCCGGCGCCGGTCGCTTGCGTGGAGGCGCTGGAACGCCTCGCGGCGCGCCTGCGCGTCAGCCGGCCGGTGCGCGTCCTCGAGTCGGCGGTGCTGCAGGTGCCGGCGGTCCTCGGCTGGGTGCGCCCGGTGATCCTGGTCCCCGCGAGCGCGCTCACGGGGCTCACGCCGTTGCAGCTCGACGCGCTCCTCGCCCACGAGCTGGCCCACGTGCGGCGATACGACTACCTCGTGAACCTCATCCAGTCGGTGATCGAAACTCTGTTGTTCTACCACCCGGCGGTGTGGTGGATCTCGTGGCGCGTGCGTCAGGAGCGCGAGCACTGCTGCGACGACTTGGCGGTGGCCGCGTGCGGCGACGCGCACTTCTATGCGGCGGCCCTGCTCGGCATGGAGCGCCTCCGCGTCGCGGCCCCGACGCTCGCGCTCACGGCGGCGGGCGGCTCCCTGATGGACCGGGTGCGGCGACTCGTGGCGCCCGCGCCCGCGGAGATCTTTCCACGCTGGACCGCCGGCGTGATCGCCGTGACGCTCGTGGCGGCGATCGGCGGCGGCTCCCGCCTGGCTGACCGCGCGTCGTCGTTCGTCGCACCGGACGGCGCGCGCACCGCGCCGGACACTGTGCTCCGCCATCCCGATCCGGCTCGCCCGCTCTCGGAGCGGTGGGATTGGGCGCGCCGCCAGGCGCAGCAGCTCGGCGGCCGCAGCTTCTGGGTGGGCTACAGCGTGCACCCCCCTACGGGCAGCGCGCGCGGTGGCGCGGCGGATCGCGCTGGAGACCTCCAAGAGGAGAGTCGCGGCGGAGGCGAGAGCGGCTTACGCGGCGACCGTCTCGCGCGTCTGGTCAGTGACCGCGCCGGCGACGACGACATCGCGCTGTTGTTCCACTTCAGGGAAAGCGGGGGCAGGCCGCCCGTCCTCCGGCGCGTACAGCCGACCAGCTTCCTCTTGCCGGTAGACTTTGCCGGAGCGCCGCTGCTCTGGCTTGGGCCGGCGGACGACCGCGCCAGCCTGGCCCAGCTGCAAGCCCTGTTCGCGGCAGCGCCGACCACCGACCTCAAGGAGGACTTGATCCCCGGCGTCGGGCTGCACGGCAGCAGCGACGCAGTGGTGTCCATCCTCGGGCGCTGGCTGGCGGGCGACGCGCGAGCGTCAGTGCGGGCCGAGGCCGCTGAGTGGTTGGGCCACCGTCCGACCCCGGCGGCGGTCCGCGAACTCGCTCGAGCGGCGCGGGCTGACCCCGACGAAGACGTGCGGGAGGAGGCCGCCGAGGCGCTGCGCCACAATGCGCTTCCGGCCGCTACCGACTCGCTGATCGCCCTCGCCCGGGCGGTCGACGATCCCGAGACGCGGCGCGAAGCCGTGGAGGAGCTCGACCACAAGGGCGACCCGAGGGCGACGGCGGCGCTGATCGCCATCGCCCGGGACGACCGTGACGCGGACGTGCAGCACGAGGCGGTCGAGGCCCTGGGAGCGATCAGGGACGGCTCCGGAGTGCGCGCTGTCATCGATTTCGCCCGCAGCCATCCGAACCCCGACGTGCGCAGCAGGGCCGTCGAGACGCTCGCCGAAGCGGCCGCTCCCGGCGTCGCCCTTGCGGTGCTGAAGGACGTCGCGTACCACGACCGCGACCGCCACGTTCAGCGTAGGGCGGTCGAGGAGCTGAAGCGGGTCGACGACGAGCGCGCGATCGCAGCGCTCGTCGAGATCGCCCGCCATCACCCGGTCCGAGATGTGCGTCGCGAGGCCCTGAAGCGGCTAGGCGACTTGGAAACGACGGATTCCGCGACGGCAGCGCTGCTCGAAGAGACCGCCTCAGAAGGATCCGACGCAGACCTCCAGCGCGACGCCGTGGCAGCCCTCGGCCGCCTGCCCGGCGCGCAGGCGCTGGCAGGGCTGGCGCGGCTGGCGCGCACGCACCGGAGCGCGGAGGTGCGGCGCGAAGCCATCGAGCGGTATGCCAAGGCCGCCGCACCCGAAAACGCCCGGGTGCTGCTCACAGAAAGGCTGGCGAACGACCGGTCGCCTTCCGTGCAGGCTGAAGCGATCGAGGGGCTCACGGAGCTGCCGAATCAGCTGGGTCTTGCTGCGGTCAGCGAAGCGGCCCGCGCCCACCCCAACCGCGACGTGCGTGCCGAGGCCAGACGCCGTCTCGGGGAGCGCCCCTAGCCGCGTCAGAATTGGAGCAGATAGCTGAACTTCAGGAACACCTGTCGCCCGACTGACGTCGTGGGGTCGTCGGTGCGGTACAGCGCGGGCGGGCTTCCTGGTAGGATCGCGAGATTTTCGTAGCCATCCTGGTAACCGACGTACAGCGCCGTCCCCGGGTTGACGAGGTACGTGAGCAGCAGATCCACGCCCCAGCGGTGCTGCCGGTCCACGCGGGAGAGGGTCGAGTCCCGGTTCACCATCGCGTAGTCCACGATGGCGCGCAGCGAGAGCGCGCGGGTGAACTGGTAGTTCAGCTTCTCCCGCAGGATGCGGTCCGTGAAGACCCGCGTGGGGGAGAGCGGGGCGCCCGGCGGCGACGCGTCCGGGCGCGTCGTCAAGCGCTCGTAGAGGAACGTGTGATCCAGCCGCAGCCGCGGCGCGGGCCGGAAGGTGAGCCCGAGCTCCCCCTTCGCCGCATCGCCGAGATATGGCGCCGTTCCCTTGGGCGGCTTGTGGTCCACTGCAGTCCCGAGCCTGAGCTTGGCCGTGCCGGCGAGCCACTTCAACCATTCGCTCTCGAGCGTCAGCTTCGTCAGATACGTGTCGAACGGGTGGTCAGCGAACAGCTCGAAGGCCTGCTCCCGCCCGAGCACCACCTTCGTCTCGCCGCGCAGCTTCAGCTCGAAGGACGCCTCGAGCGAGCGGTCCAGTAGCCGCCCGTCTCGGTCCCAGTCGAACAGTGTGGTGAATGTGGGTCCGACCTTCACGACGGGACCCTTGGGCCGCCGCACCAGCTCGAGGACCTGCTCGAACTCGCGGATCCCGACCCGCTTCACATACCCGAGCTGCGTCTCGAACGACGGGCTCAGGTCGAGGTAGGTACCGCTGTAGTCGAGGTTGCGCCCGTCGTGGAGCAGGTTCGCATACCAGCCGCTGCCCGAGGAGCCGGCGCCGCTCGTGTCCCGGGTGTGCGTCGCCATCGCCTGGCCGGTGAAGATCCACGTTTTGGTCAGCGTGAGACGCGTGTCGGCGGAGACCACGTGGTTCGCCCCACCGGCCAGCGTGCGGTCGCTCGCCAGCATCCCGACCGTCGACTCGTGCCCCACTTCCCGCTCCAGGCGCACCGCCCCGATGCGGGCCTGCTCGGATGCGACGGCCTGCCCCGGCGCGCGGTCGTCGATCCCGATGGCGCCCACGGCCCAGGGGCCCGCCTTGCCGGTGAGCCGCAGCCCCGCTCCGGGGTCAGCGATCCGCCGCGAGAAGAACAGGTTCACCGGCGTCTGGAAGTAGCCCGCATTCTCGATGAAGAAGGGCCGCTTCTCGGGGAAGAACACCTCGAAGCGCTCGTTGATCGTCACCTGGGGCTCGTCCGATTCCACCTGGCTGAAGTCCGGGTTGACCGTGGCGTCGAGCGTGAGCGCATCGCGGATCACGCCCTTGAAGTCGAGCCCGACGCGCCGGTCGCTCGCGGTCCGGAACGCGGGCGTCTCCATGTCGAGGAAGCGCGCGCCGGTGAACGCGCCGTAGGGGATGGCCTGGAGGTTGCGTCCGGGAGAGATGTCGCGCAGCCCGTCGAGGGTCGCGAACTGGGGCACCAGCCCCGCGATTCGCTTGGTGAGGTAGGGCCAGTAGGACTCCTCGTTGTTGCGGCGGATATAGCGCACCAGCGCGATGCCCCACGTCTGTGCCGGGGCGCGGGGGAAGCGCAGATTGCGGAACGGGATCGCAAACCGCACCACGTAGCCGTCCGGAGTCAGGCGGCCGTCCGCCTGCCAGACGGCGTCGAAGCTGTAGTCGTCGTCCTGCCCCTCCGTCACGAGGGCGTCGGCCTGAACGCCGAGCGGGTTCGACAAAAACAGGTAGGCGTGCTTGCGGTCGCGAAACGTGTCGAGGTACACGGCGACGGCGTCGTCCGCGGTGGTCTCCTCCCGCTTGGCGAGCGCGGCGCGGACCAGCGTCGGGGCGTCCTTGCAGACGAACACGACGTACAGGTTGGCGTCGTCGTAGGTCACGTAGGCGGTGGTCGGCGCGCTCGCCGGATTGCCGTCGCCGGGATCGCGCTGGCGGAAATCGTTCACCGCCACGGCTCCGGAGTTGTCGGTCCGGTCAGGCGACGCCGCCCCGGACACGAAGTCTTGGAGCTCGGGCGGTCGGGACGTACGGACGATGTGCAGCGTGGGGCCGGGCTCCTGCGCGACGACACCGATCGCGGGGGCCAGGATCAGCAGGCTCAGAACGAGCGGGTCACGGATGGGAGGCACCGGATCGACTCCGCTGAAATCGCGTCGTCACACGAAGGCTTAGAAGGCGAAGGCTCCGGAATGGCCCCGTGTCCCTACCGGCATCACATCCCACGTGTCCGCCCGCGCGAGGATGAAGTCCGCGATTTCGCCTGCCGCATCGGGGACGGCGGTGAAATTGGGGAACTCGTTGACCTCGAGGACGGCCACGCCGTCCGCTGTCTCGATCGCATCGACGCCGTAGATGTCCAGGCCGAAGACTCGCCCGCAGCGGAGCGCCAAGTCCACGAGGCCTGGCTCGGGGCGCAACGGCTGAGGCGCGGCCGCTGGGTCGCCGTCGAAAGGAGACGGCTTGCGCGTGGCGAACACGCGGTCGCCGCACACGTACAGCTTCAAGTCGAACCCGTCGTGCGGCAGATACCGCTGGGCCAACACCAGCTGCTCCGGCCAGTGCACGTCCCGCAGATCGTCGCGGCGGCAGATGAGCTGCAGCCTGTGACCGTTGTCGCGGAGCGTCGGCTTGAGCAGCAGGGGGAACCAGTCTTCCGCTAGGTCGCCCAGTGCCGCGGCGTCGCTCGCCAGCACGGTGGGCGCGCACGGCACCCCGGCACGCTCGAGCGCGACCGCCATCGCGGCCTTGCTGCGCACCTGCTCCGTCGCGGAGCGGGAATTGATGGTGAGGATGCCAGCCGTCTCCGCGTACGCCAGCAGGGCCAACCCGAGGGCGTCGCGGCAACGCGCCACGATGACGTCGTAGTTGTTGAGATCGGACCGCGCGTCCGAGCCGGAGACAAAGGTCCCGCTCACCGGGTCGAACCGCGCGCCCTGGGGGCACAGCACGTCCGGCTCCAGGCCCTTGGCCTGGAGCCGGCGAATCGCCGCGCCCGGCATCTCCTGGCGCAGGTACCGCCCGTCGACAATGAACGCCACCCTCGGTGTCACGTGCCATCTGCTCCTGGTTCGGCCCGAAAGCGAGGACGGGGGCAAGTTCTGTACCTGCCGAGGCGCAGTCGACCAAACACCCGACGACCGCGTGAATGACACGCAAACCGCACCGCGACAGTGTTTTTCTGTTGCGTTGTCTCGGCGTCGCCCGGATCCACCACCGCCAGACTGCCACGGACTGTCGGAGGGAGACCACGGGGGGCGGGGAGCGGCACGATACTGCGATTTGAGGCGACCGTCACCTCGAGCGGCCGGCTCGGGCGAGCGAGAGGGTGTACACCGGTACGCCGAGCGCCAACAGGCCGGCGCCGATCAGCGCATTGCGCGGGTTCGCGAGAATCGAGCTCACCACCACGTACAGCGCCGCGATCACGAACAGCCCAGGTGTCCAAGGATAGCCAGGCACGCGGAAGACACCGGGCGGCGGGTTGCCACCCGCCGTCTCGTCCCGGGCCCTATAGATGAAGAGACCCGCCACGGTGAGCCCGAAGAAAATCCAGTCCCCGAAGGCCACGTAGTCCACCAGCTGGGCGAACGTGCCGGAGAGCGTCAGCACGATCGCCCACGCGGCCTGGACCAGGATCGCGAACGCCGGCGTCCGGTAGACGGGGTGCAGCGTGGCGAGCCGGGGCAGAAACGCCCCGTCCGCCGCCATCGCCTGCAACACCCGGGGCGTCACGAGGATCACCAGGTTGAGGAACCCAAAGGTCGATGCGGTGATACCCGCGGCGATGAGCGTGCCGCCGGCGGGCCCAAGCAGCGTGCGCATCACGTCGGCCGCGGGGGCCGTGCTCGCCGCCAGTTGCGCGGGTCCGAGCACCCGCAGGTAGGCGACGTTGGCGAGCAGGTAGACGGCTACCACGACCGCGACCCCGAGGACCAGAGCGCGAGGCAGATTCTTCTCCGGCTCGACGATCTCCTCGGCGATGAAGTTGGTCTGCTGCCACCCCCCGTACGTGAACAAGATCGGCACGAGTGCGGCACCAATGGCCGCCACCACCGCCGCCACTCCCACCACCCCGCCGGGGGCGGTAGAGGGCGGCAGAGGGCGGTAAGGGGCGGCAGATGTTACGGTAAACAAACCGGCGACGATGAGGGCCGTCAGTGCGGCGAGCTTCAGGATGGTGAAGACATTTTGCGTGATGGCCGCCGGCTTGACTCCTACATAGTTGATCGCGGTCAGGAGCGCGATCGCGCCGATCGCCACGGGCACGGTGAGCCGGTCAGAGAGCCCCGCCAGGGCCAGCGCGTAGTTGGCAAACGTCACCGCCACCGCCGCGATGGCCCCCGTGGCGATCACCAGCAGTAGCGCCCAGCCGTACAGGAATCCGGCGAGGGGCCCCCACGTTTCCCGCAGGTAGACGTACCCGCCGCCAGCCTTGGGGCGGCGGTGGCCGAGCTCGCCGAAGCAGAACGCGCCGATCAGCGCCACGACCCCGCCCACGATCCACGCGGTGAGGACGAGTGTGGGTGACCCAACCCGCTGCGCGACGGTCGCCGGCGTACGGAAGATCCCGCCGCCGATGATCCCGCCGATCACGGCCATAGTGCCGGAGAACAGACCGAGCCGGCGGGCGTAGGTGGTCATGGCGCGGGAAAATGGCACGAACGGTGCAGTTCGGACAGCAGCCGGCGCGGCACCGGCGCAACAGTCCATCCCCCTTCCATCGCTCGGGACGCCAGATCAGTTTTCGGTCTCGCACGAACCTCCTTCAGAGGAGCTCTTCCGATGGCCCCGATCACCTTCGTCGTCAACGGCAAGTCGCGTACGGTCACCGACGCCCCGGACACGCCGCTGCTGTGGGTGCTGCGCGACTCCCTCGGCCTCACCGGCACCAAGTTCGGCTGCGGCATCGCGCAATGCGGCGCGTGTACCGTCCACCTGGACGGCGTCGCCACGCGCTCGTGCGTGACCCCGGTCGCAGCGGTGGCCGGAAAGCGCGTGACCACGATCGAAGGCCTCTCGGCCAACCGGAGCCATCGCGTCCAGAAAGCGTGGATCGCGGAAGACGTGCCGCAGTGCGGCTATTGCCAATCGGGCCAGCTCATGGCAGCGGCCGCGCTGCTGGCGACGAACCCCCACCCGTCGGACGCGGACATCGACGCCGCGATGACGAACATCTGCCGCTGCGGGACCTACCAGCGGATTCGCGCCGCCATCCACCGCGCGGCCCAGGAGGCGTGACATGAGCACGCCGACGCAGGTCACCCGACGCGCGTTCCTCGAGACGGCGGGCGCAGCGGGCGCCGGTCTCGTCATCAGCTTTTATCTCCCGTCCGGCTTGCGCTTCCGCTCCCCGACGGCGGGCCCATTCGCCCCAAACGCGTGGCTGCGCATCGGGGAGGACGAAAGCGTGCTGGTGATCGTGGACCGTTCGGAGATGGGCCAGGGCGTGACGACCGCCCTGCCTATGCTGCTAGCCGAGGAGCTCGAAGCCGACTGGTCAAGGATCCGCATCGAGTTTGCTCCCGCCGACAAAGCGTATACGAACCCGATGTTCGGCATGCAGGGCACCGGCGGCAGCACCAGCGTCCGCGCGGCCTATACGCCGCTCCGTAAGGCGGGCGCGGCGGCGCGCGAGCTGCTGGTGGCGGCCGCCGCGCAGACCTGGGGAGTCGAGAAGGCCGAGTGCCGCGCCGAGCGCGGCGCGGTGGTGCACGCGCGGAGCAAACGACGCCTCACCTACGGCAAGCTCGTGACGAAGGCGGCCACGCTCGGCGCGCCGCCGGACGTGCCGCTCAAGGACCCGAAGGACTGGAAGATTCTCGGCACCAGGGTCCGCCGGCTGGATACTCCGCCCAAGGTGGACGGTAGCGCCCAGTTCGGGATCGATGTGAAAGTCCCCGGCATGCTCGTCGCCGTGGTCGCGCGCTCGCCGGTGTTCGGCGGCAAGGTAACGAGCTTTGATGCGGCCAAGGCGAAGGCCGTGCCGGGAGTGCGGCAGGTCGTCCAGATCTCCTCCGGCGTCGCGGTCGTGGCGGACGGTTACTGGCCAGCCAAGAAGGGCCGCGATGCGCTCGCGGTCACTTGGGACGAGGGACCCACGGCCAGCGTGTCGAGCGCGACCATCGCGCAGCTCTTCGGCCAGCGGGCGGAGCAGGCGGGCGCGGTCGCACGGCACGCCGGCGATCCCGACGGCACGCTCGGCTCGGCGCCCGCGAAGGTCGACGCGGTGTACGACCTCCCCTTCCTCGCCCACGCGACGATGGAGCCGATGAACTGCACCGCCCACGTACGGGCCGACGGAGTGGACATCTGGGCGCCCACGCAGTTCCAGACGGGGGCGCAAGGGTTCGGCGCCAAGATCGGCGGGGTGACGCCCGACAAAGTCAAGGTGCACACGACCTATTTGGGCGGTGGCTTCGGCCGGCGCTTTGAGCTGGACTTCATCCAGGAAGCGCTCGAGACGTCCAAGGCCGTCGGCGCCCCGGTGAAAGTGATCTGGTCCCGCGAGGACGACATCCGGAATGCGCAGTACCGCCCCGCGAACCATCACCGGATGCGGGCCGGGCTCGATGCGAACGGCCAGCCGGTCGCCTGGACCCACCGCATCGTGGCGCCGTCGATCATGGCGCGCGTGTTCCCCGACACCGTCAAGAACGGGCTGGACGAAGAGGCGGTCGAAGGTGGCGTCGGGATGCCGTATGCGATCCCCAATGTCCACGTGGACTACCTCCTCACCGACACCGGGATCCCGGTGGGCTTCTGGCGCTCGGTGAACAACTCGTACAACGCGTTCGCCGTGGAGAGCTTCATCGACGAGCTAGCCCACGCCGCCAAGAAGGACCCGTACGAGTACCGGCGGGATCTGCTCGGCAAAGCGCCGCGCCACCTGGGCGCACTCAACCTCGCCGCGAGCAAGGCGGGCTGGGGCACGGCGCCACCGGCGGGCCGCGCGCGCGGCATCGCCGTGTACAAGTCGTTCGAGAGCTACGTGGCGGAAGTCGCGGAAGTGTCCGTGGCATCGGACGGCGCGGTGAAAGTGCACCGCGTGGTGTGCGCCGTGGACTGCGGGCCAGTCGTGAACCCCAGCATCGTCGAGGCCCAGATGGAGAGCGCGATCGTGTACGGCCTCACGGCGGCGCTGTACGGGGAGATCGCCATCGAGGGCGGCCGCGTGAAGCAGAGCAACTTCCACGACTACCAAATGCTGCGCCTCGCCGAGATGCCGAAGGTCGAGGTGTACATCGTGCCGAGCACGGACGCGCAGGGAGGCGTGGGCGAGCCGGGCACGCCGCCGATCGCGCCCGCCGTCGCGAACGCGATCTTCGCAGCGACGGGGAAGCGCATCAGGAAGCTGCCGATCGGGAAAGTGGTGTGAGCTCACCCACCCCCGCTCTCGGGGTCCTCACCCCCTGTCCCCCTCTCCCTTCGGGAGAGGGGGAACGATGGTCGCACTGAATCTCCCCTCTCCCGAAGGGAGAGGGGATCAAAGGGGTGAGGACCTGTCCGAGACGGGTAAACCATGAATCACGCGGAGGATATCATGACCTCGCGGATCACCCGCCGCGACTTCGTCCAGACGAGCGCCGGCCTCGTCATCACGTTCTACTTGCCGACGCGGCATGCCGCCGCCCGAGTCGACGCCGCGGAAGGTGAGTTCGCCCCGAACGCTTGGCTGCGCGTCGGCACTGACGGTATCGTCACGTTGACGGTCGACAAGGCCGAGATGGGCCAGGGCTCGCAGACCGGCCTCGCGATGATCCTCGCGGAGGAGCTCGACGCAGACTGGGCCACGGTGCGGCTCGGGCCCGTGCCCGAGAATCCGGCGGGCTGGTCGCGCCGCATGTCCACTGGCGGCAGTACGGCGATCCGCACCTCGTGGGAGCCGCTGCGCAAGGCGGGCGCCGTGGCGCGCGAGATGCTGATCAGCGCGGCGGCTGCGACGTGGGGCGTGGAGCGCGCGACGTGCCGCGCCGAGCAGGGCGCGGTGATCCATACCCCCACCCAGCGCCGGCTCCCCTACGGCAAGCTCGCGGCGCGCGCCGCCAAGCTCCCTCCCCCCGAGCCCAGCGACGTGGCTCTGAAGGACCCGAAGGACTTTCGCCTGCTCGGCACGCGGACGCCGCGGCTCGACACTCCGGCCAAGGTGGACGGCAGCGCCGTGTTCGGGATCGACGTCACGGTGCCCGGGATGCTCATCGCGTCGATCGAGCGCTGCCCGGTATTCGGGGGGATGCTGAAGCGGTACGACGCGGCCAAGGCGGAGGCGCTCCCGGGCGTGCGCGCCGTGGTTGCGCTCGAGCCCAGTGCGTGGACCGGGACGGGCGGTGCCTGGGCGGCAGGGTGCGCCGCCGGCGTCGCGGTGGTCGCCGACAACTACTGGAACGCCGTTCAGGGGCGACGCGCGCTCGAGATCGAGTGGGACGAGGGCGAGGCCGCCGCGCTCGGCTCGGACGGCATCCGCGCAGAGTTCGCGCGGCTGGCCGAGCAGGCGGGAGTGGAGGCGCGCAAGGACGGCGACGCGGCGGGGGCGCTCGCTGGAGCGGCCAAGCGCGTGGAGGCGGTGTACGAGGTGCCGTTCCTGCACCACGCCACGATGGAGCCGATGAACTGCACGGCGCACGTCCGTGCTGACGGGTGCGATGTGTGGGCGCCGACGCAGAACCAGACGCGGGCACAGGAGGTGGCGGCGGAGCTCACCGGGCTGTCCAAGGGGCGGGTGCGCGTCCACACGACATTCCTTGGAGGCGGGTTCGGTCGCCGGCTCGAGCCCGACTTCGTCGCCGAGGCGGTGCGCGTCTCGCAGGCGGTGGGCGCGCCGGTGAAAGTCATCTGGTCGCGCGAGGACGACGTGCAGCACGGGTTCTATCGTCCCGCCACCTACAACAAGTTCGCAGCCGGCCTCGACGCCGCGGGCACGCCAGTCGCCTGGACGCATCGGATCGTGGCGCCGCCGATCCTCCTCAAGTTCGGGCCGCTCGACAAGGGTATCGACCGCACGCTCATCGACGGCGCGGCGAACCTGCCATACGCCATCCCGAACGTCGCCGTGGACCAGGTCGCGGTGGATCTGCTGCCGATCCCACGCGGGTTTTGGCGTTCGGTGGGCATCTCCCAGAACGCGTTTGTCACCGAGTGCTTCTTCGACGAGGTGGCGGCTGCGGCAGGCAAGGACCCCTACGAGCTCCGGCGTGCGCTGCTTGCCGACAAGCCGCGGCACCTGCGGACGCTCGAGCTAGCGGCGGAGAAGGCGGGCTGGGGCACGCCGTTGCCGGCCGGACGGGGGCGCGGCATCGCGCTCGCGGAATGGGCGCCCACCACCTGCGCGGAGGTGGCCGAGGTCTCGGTGACGCCTGACGGCAACGTACGCGTGCACCGCGTGGTGTGCGCGGTCGATTGTGGGCCGACCGTGAACGTCGGGCAGATCGAGGCGCAGCTGCAGGGCGGTATCGTGTACGGGCTAACGGCCGCCCTGTACGGCCAGATCACCATCGAGCGCGGCCGGGTGAAGCAGAGCAACTTCACCGACTATCCGATGTTGCACATGAACGAAATGCCGGTGGTCGAGGTGCACATCGTGCCGAGCAGCGACAAGCAGGGAGGCATCGGGGAGCCCTCCGTGGGGCCGATCGCGCCCGCTGTGTGCAACGCGATCTTCGCAGCGACCGGGAAGCGGGTGAGGAGGCTGCCGATCGGGAAGCTGGCTTAGCGCCGCGGCCCCACATGAGCGAGGGGGTGCGATGTAGGGGCGCAGCATGCTGCGCCCCTACATCCTTTATTGACGGGCTCAGTGCACCACGGTCACGGTCCCCGTCATGCTCCCGTGGACTCGGCAGAAGTAGCTGAACGTTCCAGTGCTCGTGAACGTGCGCTGGTACGTTCCCGACGTCTGCGGCGTGCCGGCGGGCGTGCCGGACTCCGGCCCTCCGGTGAAAGACACGGTGTGCGGGTTCATGCCGCTCCATGTCCAGGTGACGGTGTGGTTGACCTGAACAACCACGCTGGCCTTGTCAAAGAAGTTGTCCCCGACGTTCACCGCCGCCGCAGTCGGCGGTGTGGTGGCCTGCTCAGTGAAGCTGACCGGGCCCGCCAGGCCGGTGAAGGTCGCATTGACCATCTGAATGGTCGAACCGCCGATCGAATCGGTCGTGGTCGCTACACCGTTGGCGTTGGTCGTGCTCTGCGTCGGAGTCACGCTGCCGCCTCCGGACGCCACCGCCCACATGATGACCACGCCGGGCACGGCGCGACCATCCACGTCCACCGCGGTCACGCTCAGCGCCGTCGGCAGCGGGTTGTTGAAGTACCAGCTCTGACCGTCTCCCCCGCTCTTCACGAGGTCGGCGGGCGGGCCGGGCGGCTGGGTGCCGCCGCCGTCCCCGCCGCAGGCCAAACCGAGCAGTGCCATGCCGAGCGCGAACCTTCGATTCCAACGTCTGAGCGTCATCGTTCGTCTCCCTGCATGCGGTTGACGTGAACACCAACAGTGGTGTGAGAAATACACGCGGGGAGCAGGAGTGCTCCGTTGGGGACGAGCTACTTCTTGGGGCTCGCACCCTCACGTACTCTCCCTACTCCCCGCCTTTTCTGCGCCTACTGCTTGGCGATTTGTCCCCTGATCTCGCCGCCCCCGTTCGCTTTGGTGTGCACGTTCACGTACGCCTTGCCTGCCCGCAGCAGCACCAGCACCGAATCGAACGTGATCCGGCTGGGAGTCGGCAGCATGCCTTCTGCGAGGGTTCCGTTGATAGCGGGGCCTGCGTTCGGGCCCAAGAAGAGATTGACAATGACCGCGGCGTTCACGGCCGGATCCGCGGGACCGTGAATGTGAGCTAGAATCACGCTGTCCGCAAATGGTCCCTTCACGTCCAGCTTGAAGAAGATTCCGGGTAACTCGTTGAAGACGGTGAACTCCGCCGTTCCGGTAGCCGTCGTCGTCACGGCCGGCGATTCGTTCGCGCCGGAGAGGGTTGCTACAAACCGCTCGTTGGTGGTCGGACCGACGTCGTCGCTGCAGCTGCCGACCGCCACCAGTGCGGCGACCGTGAGTCCACCAAACATGACGTGTCTGCGCATGAGCGCCTCCCTACCCCTAGAGGTGAAAGAAGGACTGCACCAGCGTCGCTCTTACGCATACCCGCCGGGCGATACTTGTCAAGCCGTCATTAGCAATAGAAATCATGAGCAGCGTCACCTCTTGATCCCCTCTCCGTGTGGGTCCTCACCCCCTGTCCCCCTCTCCCTACGGGAGAGGGGGAACGAAGGTCGGGTTGAGAGGGGATGAAAGGGGTGAGGACCGGAAGAGAGGTCAGGAAGCGGAGCTACTAACGCCGCACGAGCTGCTTGGCCCGCGCCTTGAGCGCTGCGTCAATGTCTCCGAGCGACACGGGCGCGGGGACCGTCCACTGGCCGCGCAGCGTCGTAGGCACCCGGACCGAGGCCACCTCGCCCTCCGGCCCGAGCTCGACCACTGCCGTGGCCGCGTCGTCCGGCCCCTGATTCGCCTTGATCACGAGCGTCCACACCCCGTCGGTGGGCCACATCCGCTTGAGCGCGTACACCCCGTCGCGCGACGTCTCGCTGAACTCGAGCTTGATCGAGCGACGCTCGCCGTTCACGATCCCCTCGGCCGTCCCGGTGACGATGTACCCGGTTGGCGTGCCGTGGTGGAACGAGTGCACCAACAGGAATGCGCCGCGCATCGACTGGTCGTACGGATTCACCGGCAACTCGATCGAGATCCAGGGCGGGCCCGCGAGAGCGGGGGCAGCGAGTAGCGTGACGAGCGCGGCCGCGAGGCCAAGGGAGCGAGTGCGGCGCAACATGGGAAGGCTCCTGAGAAGTGGTTACTGGTCGGATGCCGGTGAGCCTCCAAGGGTTTGGTAAGGGTGGGGGCGCAGCATGCTGCGCCCCTACTCGCGCATCAGGCAGCAGCGCTACTGCTCACTAATCCGATACACGTTTCCATTATCGGACAGCACGTAAATCTCCCCCGCGGCATCCTCCCCGAACGACAGCACCTGGCCGAGTCGGGGGACGTTCCACACGGTACGGGAGGTGATGCGGCCGTTCTGGTAGGTGATGCTGCGCAGCCAGCCCTGACAGTAATCAGAGAAGACGTACTGCCCGTCGAGCGACGGAGACGCACGGCCGCGCGACACGAATCCCCCGATAATCGAGCAGCCGTACGAATGGTCGTACTCGAGCGCAGGCGGCACCAACCCGGTCGTGTCGCAACTTCCTGCCCCGTAGCAGTGCGCCCCCTCCATTACGTTCCAACCGTAGTTCACCCCGCCCCGACTCGCCGGGCCGATGTCCAGCTCTTCCCACAGGTTCTGCCCGACGTCCGCGATAAAGAGGAGTCCCGTCGCGCGGTCGAACGCGAAGCGCCACGGGTTGCGCAGCCCCGTGGCCCAGATCTCGGGCCGAGCGTCCGCTGCGCCGACGAAGGGGTTGTCGGGAGGAATGGCGTACGGGTCGCCGCGGTCGACATCGATGCGCAGCAGCTTGCCGAGCAAGGTGCGCCTGTTCTGACCGTTGCCGTGCGGGTCCCCGCCCGAGCCGCCGTCGCCCATCCCGACGTACAGCATGCCGTCCGGGCCGAACATGACCAGCCCGCCGTTGTGGTTCGCGTAAGGCTGCGCGATGAACAGGATCTGCTTGCCCGAGGCGGGATCGGCGCGATCGGGAGCGGCGCTGACCGTGAAGCGCTTCACGCGCGTGTCGCCGTGCTTGTCGGTGTAGTTGACGTAGAGCCAGCCGTTTCGGGCGAACTGCGGGTGGAACGCCATGCTGAGCAGCCCGCGCTCCCCGCCCGCGCCAACCGAATCTCTCAAATCCAGGAACGGCGTCGCCAGCAGCTGGCCGTCCTTGATGATCCGGATGCGTCCCGCCTGCTCCACGACGAAGCGCCGGGCGTCCCCGGGGGGAGCGGTGAGATACAACGGATCGTCCAGACCCCGGGCCACGACCTCGACGCGGAGATCGGCGGTGCGCTCGGGCAGCTCCTGCGCCAGCGCCGGGCCGCTCCGGAGCGCGACAGCGAGCGCGACAGCGACGCGGGTCACCGGGCCATGCCGGTCCGGGGATCGATGTCGCGAATGCCCTTCAGGATGGACCTACGCCACGCGATCCGGCGAATGGTGTTCCAGTAGGTCTCGAGCGGCGCCCGGTCGAGCTGCAACGCGCCCTGGCGCGTGACGCCCGCGGGCGGGGGCACGAGCGAGGCGAGCCGGTCGTAGACTTCCCCCCGTAGCACCCGATCCACCCGTCCCAGCAGGTGCCACAGCGAGACTGCGTCCTCCGGCCGCGCGGCGGCGAGCGCCTGGCGGACCGCCTCCGCTCCCCCCCCGCCGTGCGCAAAGTCGAACGTCGCCAGTGCGTGCCGCAGCGCCTGGGACGCGTCTTCCGCGTACGGCGTCCCGGGGCCGAAGCCGCGACGCGTCTCCGCCCGGAACCCGAGCGGCACGATGGAGCGGCGGCCGCTCCAGTCGAACTCCACGTATCCAGCCGACACGTGGATCGTGCCGTCGCCACTCGAGTCCACGGCGAGCGTATACGCGCACCCCAGATCCACGACGGTGCCGGCGGGAGTGTCGACGAAGAACAGTCGGGGCGGCGCGTCCACAGTGGCGTAGATCTCGCCGCGCTCGAGCGCCAGGCGATGGTCGGTGCGCTGCGCCCGGACCAGCCGGATGCGAGTGTCGGGCTTCACGTCGACATGGCCGATGTCGCCCACCAAAATCACGGCGCGCGACGAATCGTCCGTCTGGAGCCAGTCCCCGACCTTGAGCGCACCCGTCGCGCCGAGCGGCGTGGTGCCGACGAGCGGCAGACCGGCCACTCGCGTGACCTCCCACGCCTCGCCTGGGCGCGGTGGGCCGCGCCGACCCAACAGCAGCACCGCAAGCGCCGCCGCTGCCGCCAGCGGGATGAGCAGCCATGCGCGGAAGCGAACGCGCGCCTTCCCCGCGATTCTAGCCTCGATCTCCGGCCAGAGATCGCGCGGGGGCTCGATGCTCTTGGGCAGCTGCGCGGCTCGCTCGAGCAGCTCGCGGAATTCGGCGTCTTGGTCGCGTTCCGTCATGACTCCAACATCCCTCGCAACAGCCTGCGCGCCCGGAACAGCTGGGCCTTCGAGGTCCCGACCGCGATGCCCGTCAGCTCGGCGATTTCCTCGTGCCGGTATCCCTCGACGTCGTGCAGCACGAAGACCTCCCGGGCTCCGGGCGGCAACGCAGCCACCGCCCGCTCGAGATCCACGCCGAGCCCTGGATTCGCGTCACGACCCGGCCGCTCCAGCGTCCCCGGGTCGTCGGTCGCGAACACCCGCTGCAGCCGGCGTCGCGCCGCCCGGCGGCTCAGGAAGACGACGTTCACCGTCAGCCGGTACAACCACGAAGAGAACGCGCTCTCGCCGCGAAACGTCGCCAACCGCTCCCACGCGCGCACGAACGCATCTTGCGTGAACTCCTCGGCCTCGCCGGCGTCCGCCGTGAGCCGCAGGCACAGCGCGTACACCCGCCCCACGTGCTCGCGGTAGAGCGACTGGAACGCAGCCTGGTCGCCCTGCTGCGCCTGCCGGACAAGGTCGGTCACTCGGGGTAGCTGCGGAGTGCGAACCAGCGTTCTTTGATACGAGTCACGGATACGGATCCCGTCGATTCGAGTCGCCAGCGCCGGCACAACTATAGGATACCGGCCGGGCCGGGGTGGTTGACGTCCGGCGAAGTCCTCACCCCCTGTCCCCTTCTCAATAGGTCCTCATCCCCTGACCCCCTCTCCCTTCGGGAGAGGGGGAACTCACGCCGTCCCCCCTCTCCGGAACGGAGAGGGGGACAGGGGGTGAGGCCTCCACGGGAGGGGTCCGGCGGTGAGGACATTACGGCAGTCGCACACCGGGAATCGTTGTCAGCTCCCGCAGCCGCTGCTCGAGCGCTCGCTGCGCTTGATCCAGCAGGGCCTGCTGACCGCTGAGGCGTTGGGTCACGTCCGTCGTCAGCGTAGCGACCTGGGCGCGCACCGGCGCCGCCTGCCGCTCGGCGAGGCTGTCCACCCGGGCGCGTAACTGCCGCTCGGCCCCGGCGCTCGCTTCGCCCGCGAGCGCGCGGATCCGCTGGGCGAGCACCCCGTCGAGATTCGACCCCACCGCGAGCCGCGGTCGCGCGAGCGTGCCACCCAGGCTGGCCGAGACGTCGACGGTCGACACGCCGGAGACGACGCGCCACACGATATCGCCGAGCTGCGATCGTGCGGTCGCCGAGTCGCGCACCCAATGGACACGCTCGGACCGCATGCCCCAGCGCGCCTGCACGCTGTCACCCACCAGCGCCAAGCTGAGCGAGACCGTCCCCTGCCCCGGCTCGAGCCGGATGGGAAGCGAGGGCAGCGCGAAGCCTGAAAGAGTGACGCCGCTGACGCTGGCGGCCGCGGTGTCGCGCGGCGTGGGGCGCACATGGTCGACGAGCGCCGCCGCCCGCACGCCGGGGGCCGACGCCTCGAGGGTCGTGGCTCGCCCGTACAGCGTCGGATCGCTCGTGAGTCCCGCCAAATGGGCCGCGTACGTGCGGGGCGCGCCGCCGCCGCCGCCCAGCTCGAAGCTCAGCTCCGCTGCCCGGAGCAGAAACGCCGGATACGCCCGCTCCCGCGGAAACCGCGCCGTCACCCCCGCACGGCGCGTGCGCTGCGGTCCTGGCGTCGCGCTTGGCCTTAGCCCGGGAGGCATGTAGCGACGGCCCAGCTCGGCCCAGTAGAGCGCGCGCCGAAACCGCTCGGTCGCCTCTGACCCGAACAGCGCGGCGCCGATCTGCGGCGCATCGAGTGTCGGCAGCCGGAGCAGCGCACGCGCGGTCGCATAGTCGCGTTGCCGCGCAGCGGCCAGCCCCGCCACGCCCGCCTGCAGCAACTCGGTGCCGGCGTGCACGCCCCGTTCGAGGCCGGCCAGCCCAGCGCGCGTCCGCTTCACCTGGTCAAGCGTGCGCCGGGCGTCCCCGAGCAACCCGAGGTCGGTCGGCTTCGCGCCGCGGAGGCGATCCGTCATCTGCTTGGCGGAGTCGACGGTGGCGGCGACGCCGAGCCCTTGGAGCCCACCGTTCCAGGCCGTGCGGACCGAGTCGACCTGCGCAGCGAGCGACTGCGCGGCAGCGGGCGTGCTGAGCGTGCTCAGGTCGAGCTGGCTCACGTCGATCTTCCCAGTCGCGAACTGTAGGACCGGCACATGCAGCTGGGCGGTCCACCGCTCCACCTGTCCCCTCACTCCGTCCGACTGTCCGAGGGTCCGTCCGTCCGTCTGTCTCGGCGTCCCGAACCGCAACCCTTTCGCTGCGAGGCGGTCGATCACGACCTTCTTTTCGAGCAGGGGCAGCGGGTCGACGTCCGCGACGAGCTCGTCGGCTTCGAGCAGGTTCTGAAGGGCCGCGAACGGGCTCGCCACGGTGAGCCCGCGCACTTCCACTCGTCCGTGCGGCAGGTCGAGGTGCAGACGGCGGATCTCGACCGAGGCACCGATCAGGGTCGTCCCTACCGACTCCACGGCGTGCTTCGCGACACGGTCGGCGAACAGGATCCACGCGCCGAGCCCAAGCGCACCGCAGATCGCGAACGGCCTGACGGCCCTCCACCGGACCGTGCCGACGCTCATCTCAGGGCCCCGGCCGGAACAAGCGGTAGATGTCGTACAGCTTCGACGCGCTGATCAGCTTGTACAGCTTCGACTGCCGCACCCGCTCGCCGACCGTCGCGCGGTAGCGCGTCACCGCCCATTGACTCAGGAAAAACAGCGGCGACGAGAACGCGACCGCGAAGACGAAGCTGCCGAGTACGACACTGTTGTTGAAGTTGGTGAGCGGTACCACCGGGACGTTGTAGAGCCTGGTCCAGAGCGGTGTGAGCGCCGGCGTCTCGAGCAGCAGGGTGTACCCAATCCGGTCGAACACGGGATCGAGCAGGAACCCCACCGGGATGAACAGCGCGAAGCCGAGCATGGCGCCGGGGAGGGACACGTTCAGCAGCACGATCAGCCCAAACACGATGACGTTGTGGAGGTTGACGAGCGGCGTGAGGCCGAGGATGGAGCCGAGCGCGATCCCGGCTGCGATCTGGCCGGGCGTGCCCTCGGAGTGGAGGGCACTGAAGAGCGATTGGAGCAGCTTCAGGATGAGCGTCACGCCACCTCCGGCCTGCGCGTGTGCCAGTCCGTCCGCCCTTGATACGCCCGCGCGATGCGCACCAGCTTCACCTCGTCGAATGCCCGCGCCACCAGGCTCAGACCGGTCGGCAGCCCCGCGAGCCCGAAGCCGTTCGGTACCGAGATCGCCGGGACGCCCACCACATTGCTCGAGCCGATCATGGAAACGCCGCCTCGCACGTCGGGGTACGCGTCCCGGAACGCCTTATCGAGCGGGCTCGCGACCGTGGTGCGCGTCGGCGTCGCGATCGCGTCGAACGGCTTGAGCAGTTCGTCATACGCCCGGCCCATGAGACGCCGCACGCGCAGCGCCCGCAGATAGTCTCGCGCCGAGATGGCGAGCGCTCCGTAGCCGCCGGTGCGGTCCTCGGGCGCGGTGAGAGCTTTCAGGCGGTTGCCCTCGAGCAGGTCGTCGAAGGCGCTCATGCCTTCGGCCGCGATGATCGTGCCCCCCACCACGCCGAACGGCAGGTCCGGCAGCTCGACGTCCGGAACGATCTCCGCGATGCCGCGCAACACGTCGAGCGCCGCGGTGAAATTCTCCGCCACTTCCCCTTGCACCGAGTCGATCACGCCCTTCGGCACGCCGATCCGGAACCGGCGGCCGCCTCTGCGGGGCTCGGGCGGTGGCGCGCGGAAGCCCCGCCCGATCGACGAAGAGTCTTGGGGGTCCCTCCCCGCGATCGCGGCGAGCACGAGCGCGCAGTCCTCGGCGCTGCGCGCCATCGGGCCGAGCTTGTCCATCGTCCACGACAGCGCCATCGCGCCGTGGCGGCTGACGAGCCCGTACGTCGGGCGCAACCCGGTGACACCGCAGTAGGCTGCGGGCGTGAGGATCGACCCCGACGTCTCCGATCCGATAGCGAATGGCACCAGGCCGGCGGCCACGGCCGCGCCCGGACCCGACGAAGACCCGCCGCTCCAGTAGTCGACATTCCAGGGGGTCTTCCCGGGCCCGGTGAACGAGGCATTGGCCTGGCTGTACCCCATGCCTCCCGCGAGCTCGACCATGGCGAGCTTCGCCACGAGCACGGCGCCTGCGGCCCCGAGGCGCGCGACAACGGTCGCGTCGTCGTCGAGGGTCTGATAGCGGTACGGCTCGGCGCCCCACGTCGTGGGATACCCCTTGGCCGCGAGCAGGTCTTTCACGCCGTACGGAATGCCGTGCAGCGGCCCGCGCATCCGCCCTGCGCGGAGCTCGCGGTCGGCGGTGGCAGCTTCGGCGAGCGCCCGCTCCGGCGTCACCGTCACGACGCAGTTATAACGGGGACCGAACCGCTCCAGGCGCTCGAGCAACAGCTCGGTCAGCGCGGTGGAGGTGACGCGCCGGGCGCGGAGCAGCCGTCCCAGCTCGGGAATCGACGCGTAGGCGAGCTCGTCCGCCATCATTCCCCCCGATACACCGAGAACACGAAGTCGGGCTCGTCGCCGTTGGCGAGGCTCACCCGATACAGCCGCTCCAGACCCTGCAGGCGGTTCTCGATGCTTTGCGTGATCGTCTTGAGGTCATCGGCCGTGAGCCGGTCGCCGTACCGGAGCCGAATCCCCTCGGCCAAGGCCTTCGCGAGGGCCGACGGTTCGGGGTTCGGGGCCTGGGGCTCGGGGCTCGGGAGTGCCATTCCGAGCCCCGCGCCCCAAGTCCCGAGCCCCTCGGTCACAAACGGTGCGGCGGCCACGAGTGCGAGCTGCTCGGCGAACTCGCGACGGGTGAGGGAGTCGGGCATGTACAAGGGCTCCTGGTAAGGAGAAGAAGAGCGTGGCGTCGAGTTTCCCATCCTGAAGGATGGGCTCGGCACAACGCAACGCTGAAGCGTGGTGTGCTTTAGCACAGTGTTGTGCCGAGCACACGCTTCAGCGCGTGGAATCGCGGCTAGTGTATCACCGGCCGCATCAGCAGCCCCGTCGTGGACACGCGCACTTCGTACTCCGCCGGCTTCGTTCCCGCCACGAAGGCGGCCGAGCCGTACTCGGCATCCACCAGGGGGCCCAGCAGCTTGAACCGACGCGCCAGAAAGAACAGATCGACGGGCCTCGTCCGTGCGACCGAGTACACGGTGTGCGGCCTGGTCCGCTCGTCCGTCACCGAGTTGTAGCGGCCGGTCACCCGGTCGAGCTCGTAGGCTGTGTGCAAGCCGACGAAGTTCGCCCAGGGGTGCCATTTCAAGATGTGGGCGTCCACGTAAAAGGCGTCGCCCGCGAGGTCGTACATCGCGAGCCGCTGGTCGGGCAGCACGATCGTGGCCCGGAAACGCTGCACCCCCACCGGTTCGGTTTTTACCGTCGCTGCGACCTCTTCATAGGTGAGCGCCCGGTAGCCACGGATGCCCACACTGATCGTCCCCGCGAGGGCGGCGAGTGCCAGCAGCAAGAGGCCAACGAGGCCGCGGCCAGCACCGCCCAGCCAGCGCCCCCCGCGGACGGCGGCGGGGAGGCCGCGGAACAGCGCCACGCTCACGACGAGCAGGCAGGTGCCCACGATGATCAAAGTGCTCGGCATGCCGGTCGTGTAAGCTACGAAGGCGAGGAAACGACGGAAGGCCGCAAAGTGCGTGACGAAGATCACCCTTCAGCCCTTGCCAAGCGGTCCCGACTTGGTATCCTGAGAGGGTCTCTCCGCACCGTGGCGCCCGGTCGGAGGAGACGCGGGTCAACGCTTCGTCAGGTTAAGGAGGACCGTGAGGAGGAGGCCTCCCCCGACGGCACCCGCGCCCGTGCCCAATCCAATCCAGATCCTGCTCGCTGACGACCACTGGGTGGTCCGCGCGGGGTTGCGTGCGTTCCTCGACGGCCAATCTAACTTGCGCGTGGTCGGGGAAGCGGCCACCGGGGAGGAGGCGGTCGAGAAGACCCGGTCCCTCAAGCCCGACGTGGTGCTCATGGACCTCGTTATGCCGGGCATCGGAGGGCTTGAGGCTGTGCGTCGCATCGCCGGGCTCAAGCGCGGCACGAAGGTCCTCGTCCTCAGTGCCCACCTGGAGGAAGCTGTGCTGCTGCAGGTGCTCGAGGCGGGCGGCAGCGGGTTCGTCACCAAGACCAGCACACACGAGAGTCTCACGCGGGCGATCTCTACCGTGGTGCAGAACGAGATCTTCCTTGATCCGAGCGCCGCCAAGGTGCTCGTCGACCACTACAAGGACGCCCACTCCAAGGAAGGGAAAGGCACGGGGGCGAAAGACACCCTTGGCCGCCTCAGCGCGCGAGAACGCGAGGTGCTGGCGCTCACCGCCGAGGGGCATAGCTCCACCGAGGTCGCCAAGCTCCTGCGCGTCAGCCCGAAGACGGTGGACACCTACCGCGCCCGCATCATGGGGAAGCTGGGATTGAAGCACCGATCCGAGCTCGTGCGCTTCGCCCTCCGCGCCGGCCTGCTCAAGGTCGAGTAGCCGCACGTCGGAGTTCTTCCCACAACCGCCTGCGGGAAGTCTCCCCACAGTCAGGTGCAGCCTCTCCCGACAGACAACCGTCCGCGCCGCCTCTAGGATGCGGGCACGGCGGCGCGTCTCGAGCCAACGCGCCAGGCACATCGGTCTGTCGGAAGGGAGGAAATAATGAAGCGCACCCTATTCCTGGCGCTCGCAACGGGCCTGCTAATCAGTTGTGAGAGGGCTACGGCGCCGCCCGGTCCGGAGCGGCTCGACCAGACGACTGCTCCGGCGACCACAACCTACAGCGGCCGGGCGACGGTCGTGCGGGTGACGGCGACGCCGCCCTTGGTGCCTCCGGTGGAGGTGGTCCTCGGCGATGCCGGCCCGCTCGGGCCGTCGGGAGGCGAGGAAGAAGCGTCGCTGCTCGATGGGGAGGTGCCTGGCCTGCTGACAGTCCAGGTGCTCCACGCCTCGACGGTCGGCCGCGGCAATCACAGTCGCTCCGAGGCATCGGTGGCTAGTCTGAGCCTGACGGCGGCCGGCAACAGCGTTTCCGCCGGCTTCCTCATGGCCAGAGCCGAGGCACAGTGCACAAGTGCCGGTCCGACGGCGAGCGGCAGCTCGCAGATCGCCGAGCTCGTGATCAACGGCCAGGCGATCGTCGTTTCCGGAGAGCCCAACCAGACGATTACGTTGCCGAACGGCACGGGCCAGGTGGTCATCAACGAGCAAAAGAACCCCGGGCCGGGAGACATCACCGTCAACGCGCTCCACGTGACTCTCACGGGAATCGCGGACGTCATCATCTCGTCGGCGCACGCCGACATCACATGCCCGGGTCC
>Ga0209057_1000279_pt1 | contig 47346 bp, 49 predicted proteins | sample GraSoiAngelo_146_FD_185903 | JGI IMG/M metagenome (GOLD analysis project Ga0209057, IMG submission 185903) | Grasslands soil microbial communities from the Angelo Coastal Reserve, California, USA - 14_1009_05_30cm (SPAdes) (version 2) | ecosystem: Environmental > Terrestrial > Soil > Grasslands ...
CGTAGGTGGCAGCCTACGCTTTCACTACTCTGACGGTCGTCCCTGGAATACTCCGGTACAATGGTGCTGATATTCAGATTCTTGACTTGCCGGGAATCATCAGCGGTGCTTCTTCTGGACGCGGCAGAGGGAGAAGAGTTCTATCGGTGGCACGAAACGCGGACCTGGTTCTGCTGGTCTTGGACGTGTTCCAACCGGGTCAGGTAGAGCTGTTGAAGCATGAGCTTCATGAGATGGGCATTAGGATCAACCAGAAGCCCCCCGACGTGGTCATCACTAGGAGCAACAAGGGTGGCCTTGCGCTGACCACGAGCGTCAAACTTACCAAGCTCACTCCAGCAACTGTCAAGGGAATAGTTCAGGAGTACGGGGTCAGTAATGGCGGCATTCTGATGCGAGACGACATCACTGACGATCAGCTGATCGACGTGCTGACTGGGAACAGAGTATACGCTCGCGCTCTCGTCGTCCTGAACAAGGTGGACCTGGTTAACGAGCAGTACCTCGCCGCCGCGAAGAAACAAATCGGCACCAATTTTGTGCCCATATCCGCAGAGAAGGGCTTGAACATGGACCTCCTTACTGAGCGGATCTGGGAGACCCTCGATTTCATCCGGATTTACCTCAAGCGTCCTGACGGTGAGCCTGATTTTGAGAAGCCGCTGATTCTCCCTAGTGGCTCAACTCTCAGAGACGTCTGCAAGAAGATTCATCCAAGGTTCAGCGAGGGAGCAAAGTATGCTCTCGTCTCTGGGCCGAGCGTAAAGTATGCTGGACAGAGAGTTGGACTCGACCATACGCCGGTCGACAAGGACATTGTCACCATAATGAGGTAGCTGAATCCAGACAACTTTCGATCCGCGCGACAAGGGTCGCAAGAAAGTTGACGTTAATTTCTTAGAAAACGATGTGGAATTTGAACGCAAAATAACACAAGTGGTCCCTTAGGGGATAAGCTTACAAAGCCTTTCTTCGCCGTGAACCTACTTGCCATAATCGATCATTGAATGAATCCGGTGTGCAAGGCTCTAGGCTTTCGGCGGAGCGCCGAAGGGGGCGCGATGAGAAAAAGCCCTCAGGGGTCAAATAAAAGACGAATCATGATCGCGCGAATGGAAGTCTTGTAGGGTCAATCTCGCAATATCATCCTTCTAACCGAAATCTCGGAGGATAGCTCATCTGAGTGGCAGAATAAATTCCCCAGTCAAACTGATCCTCGTCGTCGCCGCTATCTTCTCCATGATGGCTCTGCCCGGTGCCGTCTCGAACAATCTTCATCTCCCATTCGGGATGCTCATCACCCACTCCGATCGGAGGATATGATTGTTGAAGAGCCCAAATGCGACGTCCGCAACTAGACTGCTGATTGTTTTCGTAGCCATTTTCTCTCTAGTCAGTCTAGAAGCGCCGCTTTCGAGTAATGCTCTCTTTCCCAACGTCCACTTGGCCTCTGCGTGTGCTGGCATAGGGTGTGGCGGATGTCAAACGACCAATGCCCAGGGGGTCTGCTCCAATTTCTGGACTCCGGCTGGACCCAGCATGGACACCGAACTTGTCAGCATCTTCACTGACTCGAACGCCGAGTTTACGAATATTCAATCCAGCTCTCCTACCATCGACCTTACAGATAGTCCCCTGAACGCGGGGATTTACCCCGGGTTCATCAATGATCCCCGCTTCATAGTTACCGGGTCCGTATCAGAACACGGTTACATGGAAGTCGAGTTCAACTTGGAGAACAATTTCTGGGGAGTCAACATGAACTTCGGCAACGACCCTAACGGTATCCAGATCCGGCAGGGTCTAGCCCACATGATCGACAAATCATCATTCGTCACCAACGAGGCCACCCTCTCAGGACTAGCTTCAGCAATCGATAATCCAGTTTCCGGGGCCAACGGAGGACTTCCATCCCCGAATCCCTGCGCATGGGACTCCTCGTTTCCGGAGACTGGAAGTAATTGCGTCGTTGGTGCTCCGGGTGGAACAGCGTATCGCCTAGGCCCAGCGACCGGTGCTAACGGTATTTCGTGGCTTCAGGCTCCAGGCAGTGCGGACCTGAATGCAGCGGCTCAACACTTGGTAAACGCTGGAATCGCTACTGGGTTCAACCCATCCACATCGATCCTGACCGGAATCAGCTCTGCCGCATTGTCTCATTCTCCCAACTTCCTCATCAGAAACGATGATTCAGCTCGCCTACATCTTGGAGACAGTTTGGCTGAACAGATCTGCTACCTGTTCACGGGTTCTTACACAATTCCCTGTAGCTACCTCAGCGTAACCCACGGGGTTCCTTTTTGTGGAAGCCTTCAACCATCCTGTTGCATCGAGGTCTGCACGGGAATCAATTTGAATTGGTGGATATACACCGCCAGCTTTTCTGATGCTTATCCATTCGATTCGAGCCTCTACTTCACCTACAATAGCCATTTCGTCTACGGGATCCCATCAATACAGACGCCTAACGGTCCATGCTCCTCTCAATCAGTGCCGAGCTACAGCGTTGCCAACTACATGTGGCTCTGCAACCCGAGCTATGACAGTCTCAGCTCGCAGATGGAGAATGGTCCCTGCTTGAGTGCTGCAGGAGATCCGGCTCCTGGCCAGACTAGCAATGGTCCTGGAGCTGACTGCGCGGGCACAAGCCGGCCCTCTGCCATAAGTCTCGGGATTCAGGCAGAAGACACGTTCGGAGCTGGCGCCTATACGATACCAGTGTATGATCGGAGCATTGCTTTTGGGTATCTCAACAACGGCTGGACCAGCGCCGTCAATGCCGACGGCCTGGGCCTTCCCAACCATTTCGAGTCGCTCAACGCGTGGAACCAGAACCCGACCGTCCCGGGTACTCTCCGGCAGGGCTTTGCCAGGACAACCGGCGCCGTGAATCCCTACACCGCGAGCAGTCTATGGGACTTTTACATAGTCTCAAACATCTACGACTCCCTGTCGATTCCCAACCCATTATCCTCATCGCAAATTATCAATTGGATGACCGTAGGCACACAGCAATTATCCAACAGCAGTCTGACGTACACAGCACCTGCTCATACTGTCGCCACGTACCGGTTCACTCTGCGGAGCGACATGTTCTTCCAGGACGGAAGGCCACTTACGTCATTCGATGTTGCTTTCAGCTACCTATCAATGGTCGGAACAGGAGCATTCGCGGGCATCGGCGCAACGCCCATGACCGGAGTAACCATACTCGGATCTCGCCAAATCGACATTGGAGTAAACTCGATGGGTCCGTTTGTTCTATCCAGCTTGACAAGCATTCCAATCGTACCCGGTCATTATTGGACAAACGCTGGGAGCGCTGCGTGGGATACTGGAATCGGCACATGCACTTCGATGGGTGCTACATGCTACCCCGCGCAGTACACTCTGTCCAGTGGAACGACGCCCTCCTGCGCTCTGAGCTGCGCCAACTTCCCCGCGACGCTGATGAACGTAAACCCAGCCCAGGTCTCCGCGGGATACGACCCGGTTGCCAACCACACCTTTGTGGGCTCTGGCGCTTGGCAGTGTGGAACGGTGACGAGCTCCGCTAGTGGCGTTTGTACTTCGACGGGCAGCCAGAACCCGCCAGTTGGTGGCAGTTATACTCTGACTCGTTTCGGCAGAGGATTATCTCCCGCGTCGAGCGTCAGCAGCATCTATTCTCGTAGCTCAGGCACTCTAGCACTCTACCTCTGGTCGCAACAAACCGGCGATTTTGTCCACGACTTTCTGAATTTTTCAATCGTCGCCTCGTGTTACGGGCAACCGGCTCAACCGTTGGGATCGACTGGCGCATGCGCTCACTATCAGCAAGGCATAGGAGCAAATGGTGATACTACTGCAGGTGGAACAGATGGCTGCCCGACGGGGAGCGTCTGCGGCAGTCGCGTGGGCCTTAGTCAGGTCACTATTGTTAATCGATTCGTTGGGCTTAACTGGGTCGCACCTTACAACTGGGCCTCCAGTCCACCGGTAGGCATCGTTCCACTGCCACCGGTACTCTACGAGAATACCATAACGCTCAACCCATCTAGCGTCGCTGGCTGCACGACCGCCTATCCGGCGGGTGGATATGACTGTTGAAGACTGAGTTTTCAGCTTCTCTAGCGAAGCTTCTGATCGTTTTTCTCGCGATTTTTTCCTTGGCTAGCCTTCAAGCGCCGATTTCGAATAACGTTCTCTTTCCGACCCTTCACCTGTTCACGGCGATAGCCTGCCCAAGCCCAGGCGCGCAGCAATGTGGTGCTTGTCAAGTCGCTATTGGAACTATTTGTGTCGAATACTGGGTGCCGGCAGGTCCCTCTGAAGACACGCTCACGGCCACCATCTTTACAGATGAGCAGGCCGAGTTCACCAACATACAATCGGCGAGCCCGGCCATCGATTTCACCGACTGGCCCCTAACCCCTGATCTCGTGGGGCCATTCACGACGAGCAGTAGTTTCCGTATAACATCGACGATAAGTGAGGCTGGATACTTTGAGATCCAGTTCCTGCTAGCCAACAACTTCTGGGGCTGCGACTTCAACTTTGGTAATGCTGCCTGTGGCGTACACATACGTCAGGGTATCGCTCACATGATCGATACTGCAAAGTTTGCTGCCAACGAGCCAAGTATCTCCGGCCAAGCCGTAGCGCTGGATACGCCAGTTCCATCTGACAATGTTGGGGGTCTTCCAACAGCGAACCCTTGTGCCTGGGACGCTCTGTTTCCCGAGACAGGAACCAACTGTATCGTCGGTGCCCCCGGCGGAACCGCGTATCGTCTCGGTAACGCTACGGGTGCCAACGGTATCTCATGGCTCCAGGCCCCAGGCAGCCAGGACCTGAACGCCGCCGCTGCTCATTTTGTCGCCGCAGGCATCGCCACTGGCTGTGACGGTGGCACCGGAACTGCCAGCTGCACCGCTTCGACAGATTCTAGGCTCTCAGGAATCAGCTCTACAGCAGCGTCTCACGTGCCCAGCTTCGCGATCGAGAGCGACAACGTACCGCGACTTCACCTTGGTGATAGTATTGCACAGCAGATCTGCTACATGTTCACAGGGTCATACATCATACCCTGCACTTACCTCTCCGCTAGGTCCGTTTGCCCCGGCTGCATTCCAGAGTCTTTTCCAGGTTTCACCACCTCGACCACCGCGGTCAATCTCAGCTGGGGGATCTACACTGCCGCGTACAACAGTCCAACCGGTCCGTTGCCCTTCGACTCGTCGTTGTATTTCAGATACAATAGCCGGTTCGTCTCAGGCATTCCTTCGATCCAGCCTCCCAACGGTCCCTGCGCGTCCACTGCGGTGCCGACGGTCAGCGCACCCGACTACATCTATCTCTGTAACACGAACTACGACAGTCTAACTAGCCAGATGGAATACGCACCCTACCTATTCCTTTCAGGGTGTGACCCTGTCGTCGGCTCTACTCTTAACAATAACACTCGTGTGGCATGTCCCACAAGCCAGCCCTCCGCTGTTGGTGGAGGCGTCATGGCAGAAGACCAGTTCGGCAAGAACGCTTTCACTCTCCCCATCTTCCAACAGACTGCGCAGTTTGGTTATCTCAACAACGGCTATTTCAGACAAATCACCAATGTCGGTACGGGTCTTCCCAACTACTTCACATGGCTCAATTCTTGGAACCCGAGTCCAGTTCAACCAGGGACCATACGTCAGGGTTTCAAGCAGTCAACCAGTTCAGCCAGCCCCTTCGTCGATACCAGTCTTTGGGGCCAGTGGATCGTCGGCAACGTCTACGATTCCCTCATGGTCACCAATCCATATTCGGGCGGTCAATTGATCGATTGGATGATCCTGAGCGTGCAACAAAACTTTCCCCCCGCCTCCCTGACCTATCCGCCGCCTCCTGGCACGACGCAGACCTTCCGGTTCACGCTTCGATCCGACCTGTTCTTCCAAGACGGTCGGAAAGTCACATCGTTCGACGTCGCTTTCAGCTATCTCGCCCTGAAGTCGACAGGCGCATTCGCGGGCGGCGGTGCGGCGCCAGTGACGGGCATTACGATTCTCAGTCCAAGCCAATTCGACATCAATCTCAGCACCGTCGGACCATTCACGTTACTCCCCCTCACCAGCCTACCCATACTACCAGGCGCCTACTGGACAAACTCTGGCATGTCAGCCTGGAACAGTGGAATCAATACGTGTACAGCAACGGGTGCTACATGCTATCCGTCTCAATACACTCTTACAGGCTTAGGCACTCCCATGGTCGCCTGTGCTCTGAACTGCGCCAGCTTCCCGGCCTCGTTAATGAACGTCAAACTGTCCCAGACGGCAGCTGGATACGATCCGATCGTCAACCACACTTTCGTCGGCTCTGGGCCGTGGCAGTGCGGAACAGTGACAAGCTCTGGCAGTGGCACATGTACGTCGACTGGAAGTCAGAATCCTCCTGTCGGAGGCAACTACGTTCTGACCCGTTTCGGCAAAGGTCTAGCGCCTGCATCGGGTGTCAGTAGCATCTACTTCCGGAGCAACGGTAACCTCGCCGCTTACATCTGGTCTCAGGACACTGGTGATATTACGCATGATTTCCTCAACTTCAGTGTTGTCGCCAGCTGTTTCGGTGCTGCTGTAACATCAACGGGTCCGTGTGCTCACTTCCAACAGGGTATCGGAGCCAACGGAGGCCCAATCCCCGTCGGTCTCAGCCAGGTTGCTATTGTCAACCGGTTCGTGGGCACGAACTGGGTTGCACCCTTCAACTGGGCAACTTCTCCACCTGTGGGCGTCATACCACTGCAACCAGTACTCTACGAGAACACTCTGATACTCAACCCTTCTGGTGTTGCAGGCTGCACCAACCCGTATCCGACCGGCGGTTATGACTGCTAGATCGAATAATTAGACCCCGAGTCCGACAATAATCGATTGCGAGAACGGCTTGTTCTTCTTTCTGGACACGCTGTTCTAAGGGCTGGGATTAATTCGCTAGTCCGACACTAGTTCTGGCGGTCTTCAAGGTTTGACGTTGCGCTCGTTTCTTATCAAACGTGTGGCTTACACTGCGGTGCTTGTCGGGTTTGTCGTAGTTTTCAACTTCATAATCTTCGAGGCTATGCCGGGCCAGGTAGGGGCTCTCTACGCCTGTCTGGGTCAGCCTAGGGTTCCTCCCACCATCTGCGAGAAACTGATGGACCAGTTCGGCTACAACCAGACCGTCTGGGTCCGATTCTACGACTATGTCAAGGCAGTGCTCACGTTCAACTTCGGCGTCTCCTTCACCAACGGCCAGGACGTGGCCTATCAAGTGGTATCCTCCGGCAGACTAGCCAACACCCTTCTTCTGCTCGGCACATCAACCATTATGGCCATAATCATAGGCACCGTCTCAGGCATCATTGTCTCAAGAAAGCGCGGCTCCGCACTCGACAACTTTTCAGTAACCAGTTCTCTCACAACCTTCTCCCTCCCAACATTCTTCACGGGCATTCTGCTGATCTTTATCTTCGCGGTTTCGCTAAACTGGTTTCCAGCGGGCGGAACCTATCCGAGCAGCTGGGATTCGCTCGGATTCCCACCGCTTGGACAGCAGATTCTAGTCCGCCTCCAGTACCTCTTCCTTCCTGCCCTCACTCTAACTCTATTCTCGTACGGTGGTTTCTTGCTCTTGACTAGGGCGACTATGATGGAAGCGTTGAGTGAGGATTATGTTCTGACCGCGCGGGCTAAGGGCCTGGGCGAGAGAGCAGTGCTCTTCAAACATGCTTTCAAGAACGCTTCTCTTCCGCTAATCACCAACGTTGCTTTGTCGTTCGGTTTCATATTGAGCGGCGCGATCATTACTGAGACGATCTTCAACTGGAACGGACTGGGCAAGTGGCTGTTCGATTCGATCGCGTACAAGGATTTTCCAGTAATGCAGGCCATGTTCTTCATGATCGCCCTCTCTGTCATAGCTGCGAATTTCATCAGCGATATTGTCTACGGCGTCGTCGACCCACGAATTAAATACGAATAGTTCAAGTCGGCACGACGATGACTTTTCGGACAACAGGATCTAATTTATCTCGTCTATAGCAGGCTGCTAGGCGAGAATGCTCGGAAAGCCAGCGGTCCTGGCGCTCGACTGGGACGCGATCTATTAGTGTTTCTTTCCGAGTTGGAACTCATCATGTATGACTCGGACTGCTTCAGGGCCTTCATGTTCGGACACTACGAACGAGACGTTGTATTCGGAGGAGCCTTGCGCGACGACCCGAACGTTAATCTTTTTCTGGGCGACAGCACCGAAGATTCTGGCTGCTACTCCGGGTGTTCCTTTCATTCCCGATCCGACGACGGCTATGATGCAGGCGTCTTTCTCAGCGACAACCTTGTCAACGAGGCCCTGTCCCAGTAATGCGAGCTGTAAAGTTCGAACCGCATTGTCCACGTCTTTCCGGGCCACGACGCACGAGATAGTCGCTTCCGATGATCCTTGAGAGATCATCATCACGTTGACATTGCTGGAGCCTAGAGCACTGAAGATTTTCGCCGCGGCTCCAGGCGAACCTATCATCCTGGTCCCGCTGACAGTGACTATTCCGACGCTTCTGATGATGGAGACCGCTTTCACTACTCTGCTTCCGTTAGCGGTCTCCTTTGTAGAGACCAGAGTTCCTTCGAGAGATGACTTGGAAGAGTTTCGAATTCGAACCGGGATCTTTCCCTGTGCGGCGGGCTGCATAGCTCTCGGGTGCATCATCTTTGTTCCGAAATATGATAGTTCTAGGGCTTCTCCGAAGGAGACCGTGCGAATCAGCCTTGCATCCTTGACGATTCTGGGATCAGCGGTCATCAACCCGTCAACATCTGTCCAGATCCAGATCTCGTTAGCGTTGAGCGCGGCTCCTAGAATGCTGGCAGTATAGTCGGACCCGCCTCTACCGAGGGTCGTTATGCTCCCGTCTACGGTTGCGGCTATGAACCCCGTCACTACCGGGATCTCGTTTCTAGCAAGCATGGGGTCGAGGCGTCGTCGTATCTCATGATAGCTCACTTCTGCTAGAGGATTGGCTTCTCCAAATCTTTCGTCGGATGTTATCCCTGCCTCCGCTCCGGTGAGAGCACGAGTCTTGAGGCCAAGGCTAAGAATTGCTGCCGCTAATATCGGCGTAGAGAGGCGTTCGCCGAAAGAGAGGAGATAATCTCTGCTTCTGGGAGTCAGTTCTCTAAGGTGAGATATCCCTTCGACAGTTTTTTCCAGTTCCTTGTTCAATCGGTCAATTCGGTCGAGAAGCTCCTTCGACATTTTCCGCGACGAAGTTGCTCGGGCTGTCTTTGTGTGCGCTGTCTGAATCCTTGACAGAATTCTTCTTGCTCGGGCAGTCTCTTCACTCCGCGCGAGTTCTCCGATTTCCACCAGCCGGTCGGTCGTGTCGTCCATCGCTGATGCGACGACAACTATTCTGTTTTCAGGTGAGAACCGCTCGACTACTCTGGCTGCGTTTTTGATTTTCGCAGCGTTGGCTAGTGATGAGCCGCCGAATTTCATAACAAGCTTCAGTTTTGGTCCCTAGATCGAGTATTCGCTTCGAATGTCAACTAGGTCACGGACTATCGCGCTAGCCGTTTCTTCTCCTCCTGCTCCCCGACCTATGAGGGTCACATCACCTATGTGTTCGGTAGAGAATGCTACAGCATTGAGATTGCCAGGGACGCACACAGGATTGTCGGCAGGAACTTCTTCCGGTTTCACCGTAGCTCGCGATTCTGTGAGTCGCCCCATGAGTTTGATTCTAGCTCCGGATTTCTTGGCAATCCGGATCTTTTCCGGTCCTATGTTTTGGATCCCAGTTATTTCTAGTTCTTTGATACTTAACCGGCGTTTGAGAACCCAGTTCGCGATGATAACTATCTTTGCTGCCGTGTCTAGTCCTTTCACATCATTGTCAGGGTTTTTCTCAGCGTACCTTTTCTCTTGCGCCTCGGCGAGGGCCTTTTGATAGCTGAGCGAAGCCTCGTCCATTCTAGTCAGGATGTAGTTGGTTGTGCCGTTGAGAATGCCGTTGATTCCGAGTATCTTCTCTCCCGGGAGGCATTTCGATGCGAAGCTCAGGAATGGGGTACCCGCCCCCACCGTCGCACTGAAGCGTAGCTGCATTCTCACATGATTTGCGAGTTCCAAAAGCGCTGGCATTGCTAGGGCTAGCGGTCCCTTGTTGGCGGTGACCACATGTCTTTTCGCAGACAATGATTGTTTGATGTTCGTGATGCCGGGTTCTCCATTCTCGAAATTCGAGGGAGTTGTCTCTACAACTGCTTCTGCCTCTGTTCCGGAGATGACTTGTGGGGTGTTTGTTTTTCTTTCACCTCTTCCCGGGTACTTCTGGACCGTTCCGTACTTCTCTTTCACCTTCAAGGCTAGGTCAAGGTTCAAGCCGTTATCGTCCCGACATGACCCTCGGCTATCCACTATTGCAGTGACTTGAGGATCGAAGCCATAGTTCTTGACGAGCCATTCCCGATCTTTCGTTAGAATGCGAGCGAATGATTGGCCTACTGTACCGAAGCCAATGAGGACGATTCTCAAAGGATTCTCTCTAGGCGTTCGATCCAGTCGCGTTGAGTAATCTTGAGAGTGTAACTATCCTGGTGAGGCATGTGGTCAGCTATCGACGGGTCTTTCAAGCCATGACCTGTAGTAACACATACGACTAGATCTGATCGGTCGACTCTACCTGCCTCTCGACTTTTTCTGAGGCCAGCGATGGAGGCTGCGCTGGCCGGCTCGACAAATATCCCCTCTTTCGAAGCTAAATCTCTCTGGGCTTGTAGAATCTCCTTGTCGGACACTGTTTCCGCGGTCCCACGGGATTCGTTGATGGCAGGGAGCACCTTGGTCCAGTTAACTGGAGAGCCAATTCGTATTGCAGAAGCGATTGTTCGCGGATTGGTGACGGGTTGAATCTTGTTTTGTTTTCGTTTGACAGCCTTTGCGATGGGTGCTGCATTGTCGGCTTGGACCCCAATCATTCTAGGCCTCGTTTTCGTGACTCCCAACGTCTGGAACTCGGTGAAGCCCTTCCAGATCGCGCTGATATTCCCGCCGTTGCCGACCGGGAGTACGAGGGTGTCTGGCGCTCCTGCATCCAGTTGATCACACACCTCGAAAGCTAGAGTCTTCTGGCCCTCTAGTCGGAATGGATTAAGGGAATTCATCAGATAGAATCCTTTCCGGCGTTCCGTCAGTGTAACGACCGCTTTCATCGCCTCGTCGAAGTCGCCGCTGACTCGGAAAGTGCTTGCGCCATGAATCATTACTTGGAGCATTTTGCCTGCCGCCACTTTTCCTTCCGGGACGATGACTATGCACTTGAGTCCTGCGCGTGCCGAGTAGGCAGCGAGGGATGCTGCGGTGTTCCCTGTGGAAGCACATACAACCTTCCTCTTTCCCAACTCCCTTGCCTTGGATAAGGCGACTGTCATGCCCCGGTCTTTGAATGACCCGGTTGGATTCTCTCCCTCATTCTTCACAAAGAGTCTCTTTAGACCGATTTCGCGGCCGAGACGCCGGCAGTGGTGAAGCCCAGTTCCTCCCTCTGCCAGGGTTGTTACGAATCGATCGTTATCGATAGGGAGAAGTTCTCGATATTTCCAGACTGATAGGCCCCGTTTCTTCCAAGGAGTCTTTCGGCTTGAGATCTGGAAATTGACCTCTAGAAGACCGCCACATTTCTCGCATCGGTAATTCGTAGTCTGGGTTGGATATTGGGTGTGGCAGTTGAAGCATCGTAGATGGTAAGGCCAGGGCATTTGCTAAGCCTTCTTGACCATACTGGCCCCTTGGGCGGGCCGTGCAACGAACGAGGTTGAACGCACACTGTTTCGTGCAAATGCCCGTACCATTGCTTGAGCAACTAGTCGAGGGTCGCGGTTAATTCCATCAACCAACGCGACGAGGCTTGGTCCTGCGCCGCTGATGGATATGCCGGCAGCTCCCGCTTCCAAGCCCATACGTCTCACATCGTCATAGCCGGGAATGAGGTCCTTTCGATAGGGCTCGGCGATCTGATCCTTCATTCCTGTTCCAATCAGTCGAATATCGCCTTGAGCAAAAGCCGCTGCCATAGCAGAAGCTCTACCGAGATTTAGTACTGCGTCCTTGACTGGGATTTTTCCAGGAATGACCTTTCGCGCTTTTCTTGTCTTTTCGGATTGAACGGGAAGCTGAGGAGTCGCAACAACAACGGCTAGGCCATGGGGTGGCTTTAGACAAATTGTTCTAATCGGCCTGTCGTATACGATCACGAATCCTCCTAGGAGCGAAGCCGCGACATTGTCCGCGTGCGGCGTTCCTGCGACGGCCTTTTCGCCGAGACTTGCTATTTGCACCAGCTCATCGTTTGATAGTTGAAGATCCAGGAGAGTGTTCACAACCATCGTACATGCTGCAGCAGTAGCCCCACTGCTTCCAAGTCCAAGGCCGTGAGGTACACGCTTCTCGACGATTATCTCCAAGCCTTTCTTCAACTGTGCCTTCCTGGCCAATTCTGCAGCTGGAGGCCCAGCAGAGTTCTTCCCCACTTCTACTGGTATATTGCGACCCTCAGGGCCACGAACGACTATTCTGATCCTCCTTCCTGAAGTTATTCGAACATCCACAGTGTCAGAGTATCTGTTCAAGGCTAAGCCGAACACATCGAAGCCCGCTCCAAGGTTCGCCGTAGAACAGAAAGCCCTACCAACAGCCCGCGTCCGAACGGCATTCATAGCCCGATCGAGGCTAATCGCGAAGCCTGAGACGGATAAAAGAGGACTCGTACCTTTTGATCCCGTCGGAGAAAATCGGAAAACATGCTCGTTCATGTTGAAGCATTATAACGCCATTTTCGTGACGCTTAATATCAGAATTTCTCCGGGTTCTGTAAGTCACCGAAGGCTACCTTTCCGAACCATTTGTTCAGATTCCCGAGGACCTACGGGCCCTGGTTGAGTTCTAGATCATCTTGAAGTCGACTTGCGGTATATCCGCTCGAATTATGTTTCCACTGCTGCCGTCTATGATGGCGTTGTAACTCTTTCCTTTGTACTCATATTGGACGAACCAGAGAGGTGCGTGTAGATAGGTAGGCTTGTCAACACTGAAACTAGTGTTGAACTGGGTTACCTGATCCACTTCCTGCTTTAGTAGGAATCGCTGGTTATCTTCAACTTCATCTTTCGCTCTGATGACCGCCTCATCGCTGTCTAGTTCGCTGTTCAGAAACTTGGCCTGAGGTTCTATCTTGGTGAAGTCGAAGGGTATCTTTCCTTCAATCGGAACTTTGTAGTCTCGCGTTGGGAATTCAGCCCCTTTTCTTCCTAAGACGAGCCAATCGTACTCATTCTGGATTCTCCCCTTTCGTGATGTTGGGGGCGAGATTCTTTCGAGTATTCCCTCGTACGCGCTAGTAGCAGTGAGAGGTACCACCCAGAAGGGGAGATACCTAAGCTCTAACCTCGTGAGTTTGCTCTTTTTGGCGAGGTCTCCTGGCTTCAGGAATCCTGACCTCATCCAATCTTGCAGATTCTGGGTAATTCTGGAGTTGTTGAGGTTGTTGATTATGAGGCTGTGTTGCAGCTGGAATGGCGCGTTGGTGCCCACTACGGAGGTGTAGCCGCAGTATCTGCAGGTAGCTACTAATTCTCCTGGTGAGAGGTTGAGTTGGGCTCCGCAGTTCGGGCATTTGATCTCTGAGACGATCTGGGACATGCCTGATTTTCCTTTCGTTCTGGGATAGAATTAAAGAAGGGCCGGATTAAGTTCTCTAGGATCGGGAATGGATCATGGCAGGCCTTGGGGCGTTGAAGCGGACGATGGGTTTCACGATCATACTGGTCTTCGCGATCTTTCTCGGCCTTCTGACAGTTGTTTCCGTCTTCTTCATTGACCCTACAGCGGGCCTAGTCCTCGGGCTTGTGGGAGCGTCCTTCATAATTCTATTACAGTATCTGATCGGCCCTGTGATCGTTAGGGCTACTAGTCGACTCCACTACCTATCTCCAGGAGAGAACCGCTGGCTGGAGACCAAGGTTTCCCAGATGGCCTCAACATCAGGCATTCCCATGCCGCGATTGGCGATCTCCCCGGACCCTACCCCGAATGCGTTTGTGTTCGGCCGGACCCAGAAGAGTGCCACTCTCGCGGTTCATCAGGGACTGTTGCAACGGTTGAACGAAGATGAGATCGAGGGAGTCATAGCGCACGAACTCGGTCACGTAAAACATCGCGATTTTATCGTCGTAACTATGATCTCTGCTATACCACTAGTTGCGTATTTGATTGCGCGCTCGGTGCTCTGGGGAGGGTACGTTAGCAGTGGTCGCGGATCCAACCGTAACAGCAGTGCTGGAGCGTTGATCGCCATCGCCGCTGTGGCGTACGTGGTCTACATCCTGACTACTCTTCTGGCTTTGAGGCTGACTCGTCTGAGGGAGAGCTACGCCGACGCCTATTCTGCCTACCTGACCAGACAGCCTAGAGAGCTTGAGAGTGCTTTGACCAAGATCGCCTACGGCTTGTCTATGGCCCCGGGCGAGCCGCACGGTGCGAGGGCCTTCTTCATTGAGGACCCGGCTCAAGCAAAACAGGACGTGGCACAGATCATGGATCAGAAGTCGAAGTACGACTTGGACCACGATGGTGTCCTGAGCGAGCGGGAATTGGAGATGGCTATGGAGGCTGAGGCAAAGTCGAACTGGCGGAAGGCAGCTCAGCTCTTCATGACCCACCCCCCGACCTACAAACGGATTCTCATGTTGCGAGAGATCGAGCAGGAAATGAACACTGGGACCTTTCAAGAGGCAAACATCTACCAGCATGTCTGATGGGGTTTCGCCCTCGCTCATCGATTCGAGCGCAATAGTACTATAAACAGGGCGTAGTCTGAGATTTGTTGATCTGAATGAACCGTGTTCCCTGGGCGCCTCTCAACGCCAGCGTCTTCCTAATAATTCTCGGAGGGCTTATCCTCGCATCACTCCTCACAGGACTGACCATTTTCGCAGTCTTTCCCTTGATCTTTACGTTCTTCGGCGCATGGATGATCGTTGAAGCATTTGTCTTTCCTCCAGCGAACTCGTATGCTCCGCCCAGGATAATGGTGGTAGGCTGGGGTGCTCTGATGACCGGTTTCGGAGTTCTCTTGCTTGTCTCGTACTTTGCTGCTATACTGTTGCCTGTCGTGTTCGCTGTGATCCTGATCGTCGTGGGAATAGCCGGAGTCGGATACAGTTTCAGAAGGTCAAGCCCCAATACCCCGAAGACTTCCACGTCCTAGCCCGTGTTTGATGCCAAGGCCCATTACGTCCGGAGCCTATTCTCAAACGTCCCGTTAGAATACGATATTCTGTTGAGCCTGCTTTCCTTCGGGCAGGACAAGCGATGGCGAGCATATGTCGTTAGCCAAGCCAGACCCCGAAGCAATGAACGGATACTTGACGTCGCCACGGGAACTGGGCTCTTAGCCGCTGATTTTGCAAGGATCGTTTCTGGCGATGGATCTGTCGTCGGTGTGGATCTTACTCTCTCAATGCTGAAAACCGCCCGTTGGAGGTTGCAGTCAAAAGGTCTGGGAGACAAGGTCGACTGGGTCTTGGCACGAGCCGAGAATCTCCCGTTTCGAGATAATTGCTTCGCATCGGCTTCTATCAGCCTCGCCCTCAGAAATGTCTCTAGTGCCCAGTTGACTTTTCGGGAGATGACTCGGGCTACGGATCCCGGAGGAATCATCATATCTTTGGACTTCGCGCGTCCTCCCAACCGGATCTTCCGAATCTTCTATTACGATTACGTGCTCGGTCTCTTCCCATTCTTCGGGCGCATGGTTTCAGAGGCTTGGGGTAAGACTTTGTCATACCTGGGCAGATCTATCTTGAAGGCCAGAACCGGGGAACAGATTGCGAACCTTCTAATCGAAGAGGGTCTTGCTGATGCCGTGTCCATCCCGTTGACTGCGGGAATTGTTTGCGCGGTCTACGGAAAGAAGAGATAGTGCGCAACGCGATCGTAGGAACGTCTCGTATAACATGAAATCTCTGTCTGCTTTCCTGTTACACGCTTGAGGCTAGGAGCTACCAGTCAGTATTTTGACATCAGGTTGAAGTCTTGACCGGTCTTGAGACCGAGTCTGAATTAGGCTTTTCGGATTTTGGAGCCAACAGGTCGAACGTCAATGCAGCGCCATGGACTACCCTTCGGGCAATGTCGAGGGGACTGGCCGACCGGGTTCGAGGAATGACTAAGCTAGGCTATCGTGAGCGCATTGTGGAGAACTTTGGGAATATGCGGAAATAGGATTGAACATATTGAGAAAGCGGACAATAGCAAGTCTTAAACCGACTGCTTTCTCGAGCAATACGAGGATACGGGTGTAATTCTTGAAGAATATTACACTGGTTTCTGCATCTATTTTTCTGCTGATTGGAACCATCTTGTTTGCCGCTTCGAATTCTGCTCCAGTATATGCAGCGTCCACGGGCGTCATATGCATAATTCCTGCGGGTGCATCTTCCTGTCCATCGAGCCCCGCGTCGATAGCCGGAACCGTTGGGACTCAGCTTCGGGTCTCGGTGTTTGTCCAAAACTCCACCGGCTTGAACGGTTTTGATGTCACCCTCTTGGCTGACCATACGATTCTCAAGCCGGCCGGCGCTGACTTCACTGGAACCGTCCTACCCGGGCCACAGACTCTTTTGTTAGAGTGCTTGAGCGGAGTCCTTGTATCTGGCCCCACCTGTTCGTCAACGGATACCATTGATACGCTTCACTTGGCGGTGGGCTCGGCTCCTGGAACAATAACCGGGACACCCACAACAGGGCTCCTCTTTACGGCAATCTACAACGTCACAAGGACAACATCTGGCACGACTCTGGGTTTCCAGACGGGTTGCGGCTCTCCCACCGCACCGACTAGCGACCCGCCCGTCTGTGTAACAGTTGCCAATGGCTCTCCCAGAGCTGTCCCGGAGGCGGTTGAGTCCGCCATATTTTCAACCGTCACGACCCCCAATTTTGTTCTGTCTGCAAATCCGAGTAGCCTAACGATTGCCGCAGGATCTTCAGCCACATTCGCTCTCAGCATCACGAGCATCAACAGTTTCGCAGGCATAGTCAGCCTAACGACTGCCGTGTCTCCTCCAAGTCTTCCTGTCACTCTGAGTACCTCCAGTGTTACTCTAACCGCCAATCAGACACTCACTTCTACCCTGACCGCATCCACGTCGACTTCAACTCCAACTGGAACCTACACGATAACGATTACAGGAACCAGCGGTTCGCTCGTCAACTTAGTTAGCATCACTCTGACCGTGAATTCACCCCCACAGCCTGGCTTCACCATGTCTGCTAGTCCCGACACCCTGTCTCTCACGGTCGGCTCCGCTGGCAACACCACGATATCTCTGGGCAGCACCAACGGATTCGCGGGCACAGTCAACTTGACAGCATCGATTTCCAAACCAGGGCTATCCGTTTCTTTCAACCCTGCGAATCTCACGTTGCCCTCAGGAGGAACAAGAATCTCGACAATGACAGTGTCAACAACCTCGTCCACTGCAGCCGGACCTTATTCAGTTCTGGCAATAGGAAGAAGCCTGACTGGCGTATTCAATACGGTAACAGTTTCAGTCATGGTGACCTCGCAGCCTGACTTCGCCTTGACTGCTAGTCCCAGTAACTTAGCCATCACGGCCGGCTCCTCCGGTTTTTCGACGATAACCTTGAGTAGTTTGGGCGGGTTCACTGGGACCATTAACCTGGCCGCCTCTATATCTCCATCAGGACCCGCAATCTCGCTAAGCGTTTCAAGCATTGCTCTGTCCGCGGGAGGAAGTGGAACCTCCACGCTGACGGTCTCGACAACAACATCAACAGCATCAGGTTCCTACACAGTAATCGTCTCGGGAGTCAGCGGGACAGTGTCGCACTCGACTACCTTGTCGGTCATGGTCAACCCAGTTTCAAAGCCAGACTTTTCCATCGGCCCCAGCGGAGTCAACATCGGTCTGGCACAGGGCGCCTCAACGTTTCAGCCCGTAACGCTGACCAGTCTGGGAGGATTCACTGGGACAGTGAGCCTAACTGATTCCGTCTCATCCTCAGGTCTTACCCTAGGCTTGAGCCAAACAAGTGTCACCCTCACCTCCGGTGGAACTGCAAGTTCTACCCTGACAATATCGACCACATCTTCCACGCCACCCGGCTCCTACACGATCACAATCACAGGAACCAGTGGGTCGATATCTCACGCAATCACAGTTTCAGTCACCGTCTTCTCGAACCAACCTGACTTCACTATCGCAGCTAATCCTTCATTCCTCACTGTTCCGGCCGGAACACCGGCTACCTCGATCATAAACACGGGAGCCGTAAATGGGTTCAACAGCAATGTAATCCTTACCCTAGCAACATCCCAAGGTCTTACCGGGTCAATCAGTCCGACTAGCATCGGACCAAACGGGCAAGCTACTCTAACGGTCACCGCTCCCGTTATAGGGAACTACACGGCAACGGTGACTGGGACCAGCGGTTCTCTGTCCCATTCGACAATCGTGTTCGTAAAGGTGACCTCCAACGCTCCTGACTTCACTATTACCGCCAATCCAACGAGCCTCACAATAGTTCCGGGTGCATCGGGGCTCTCTTCTATCAGTCTGCACGGCGTGAACGGATTCAACAACACAGTGTTCCTATCGGTTTCAGCTTCGAGCATGCTGACCGCTACAATCAATCCGACGAGCACTGGTCCATTCGGCACCGCGACCCTAACAGTTACCTCCAACACGGCAGGTTCCTACACAGCACAAGTCACAGGAACGAGTGGATCAATATCTCATACGACTACAGTCACAGTCATCGTCTCCAGTTCTGGTGTGGGAGTCGTGTGTATTGTTTCATCAGGAGCAACGCCCTGTCCATTCAGCCCAGCTTCCATAACTGGGACTCCTGGAACCCAGCTCCGGGTTTCAGTATTCATTCAAGGCTCAGGCGCCCTTAACGGATTCGACATCACGCTACTAGCAGATCATACCATCTTACGACCAGCAGGCATAGACCTAACCGGCACTGTCCTACCGGGACCAACAACTATTATCGCAGAGTGTCTCGGCGGCGTCATCGTTCATGGCAACGTTTGCTCGGGAAGCGCTGACACTCTTGAGCTGGCCGCGGTAGGCGCTCCTTCCCAGGTTACGTTTCCGCCTACTACAGGTCTTCTGTTTACCGCAATCTACAACGTGACCGGAACAACATCGGACACCCCCATAGGATACCAGACCGGTTGCACCTCAAGTAGCGTAAGCGGGACAACCACCTGCGTCGTAATCGCGAATGGTTCCACGAGTCCTGTTCCCGAGACCGTGCAGACCGCCATTTTCTCGACCAACACGACACCTGATTTTGTCATGACTGCGAGCCCCGGCGCTATCACAATTACGGCAGGGTCCTCGGGATTGTCCACGGTCAGTGTCACAAGTAGCAACGGTTTCTCGGGCACCGTTAGTCTGAACACGACGGTCGTAACTGGAAATCTTACGATAAGTATCAACCCAGTCACTGTTACGATTGGTGCTGGTCAGACCGCCACTTCCACAATTACAATTTCGGCCTTCGCGTCTACTCCTCCGGGAACCTACTCGGTCTCTATCGCGGGGCTCAGTGGCTCACTGTTTCACTCAGTCGCGATCTCCCTCACGGTCAACCCTTCACCAATTCCCGACTTTTCCCTTACCGTTAGTCCAAGTAGCCTCAGCGTTGTACAAGGAACTTCGGCAACCTCTACTGCGACCCTAACTAGTCTCAACGGTTTCACGGGCACAGTAACCCTGTCCGTTTCAGTCCCAGCAGGGCTAACGGTAAGTCTGGCTCCCGGGATCATCACTCTCTCATCCGGAGGGACCGGTACTTCTGTTCTTACGGTATCAACCTCGTCGTCCACACCCCTTGGCATCTATACGGTGATCTTGACAGGATTAGGTGGCTCAATCTCTCACAGCTCTAGCATAACAGTGACGGTCACAAGTTCCTCAGCAGGAGACTTTACGATCTCCGAGAATCCAACTTTCCAAGCCATCCCTGTCGGCTCGGAGAGGCAAACAATAATCACTGTGACCAGTGTCAACGGCTTTTCAGGTAATGTCAATCTAGTCATCACTCCATCTTCAGCGGCATTCGCGTGCTGGTTTACGACGCTCACGAACACGGCCACCGTCTTCGTTCCCGCGGGTAGCTTTGCTAACCAGTTCCCGACCTGTGGTGCGGGCAGGCCTGCAGGCGTATACAACGCCACCATATCAGGAACTAGCGGCTCGTTAAGTCACAACGTGATTCTCGGCGTCACCGTTACGGACTACAGTATGTCTGCATCGTCCGTCTCGTTCGCCGCGGGCTCCTCGGGAACAAGCACTGTCACCATTACGAGCCTGTTTGGACTATCTGGGCCCATAAGCCTGAGCGTCTCGACACCTCCAGCACTCACAGGCACATGCCCGTCAAGCGTCACGCTTTCATCAGGGGGAACATCCACCGCATCCTGCACATTCTCTTCAGCGACTCTCGGCACATACGGCGCGACCATAACTGGAACCTTCATTTGTAGTGACTGCTACTACAACGGCAAGGACGCTCAGTCGACGAATATTACAGTGACCGTTACTGGCACTGGAGTGCCTGACTTTTCCATTTCGGCAACCCCCTCCAGCCTGACGATTGCGCCCGGCGCTTCCGGTACCTCAACTATCACAGTAACTTCGCTCAACGGATTCTCCGGAGTGGTCTCCTTTACCGTCACACCCTCGCCCGGCATCGGGGCTATCCTCAGTCCGACCAGCGTAACCGGTTCCGGAACCGCAACGCTCACTGTCGGAACGAATTCGACCGGGACGTTCACAGTTCAGGTGACTGGGACAAGTGGATCCCTAGCGCACTCTACCACCGTTACCGTAACGGTTTCCAGCGCGGGAACCCCCGACTTTTCCTTGACGGCCAGCCCCTCAAGCATTACAATTGCTCCTAACACATCCGGGACCTCGACCATAACGGCAACAGCCCTCAACGGATTCTCAGGGATCGTCTCTCTAACGGTCACCGCCCCATCTGGAATCAGTGCCACAATAACCCCCGCAAGCATTACTGGCCCAGGAACTGCAACGCTGACGGTTACTGGAAGCTCGTCCGGAGCATTCTCGGTAATGATAACGGGCGTGAGCGGATCGATAGCCCACTCGATCACTATCCCTGTTACAGTCACTGGTGCGGGAGTGGTATGCATCGTTCAATCAGGCGCAACTTCGTGTCCTCTCAGTTCTGCGTCTCTCACCGGAGCCGTGGGGACCCAGCTCAGGGTTTCCGTTTTCATCCAGGGCTCTGGGGGTCTCAACGGTTTTGACGTGATTTCGGTCGCTGACCATTCAATTCTTCGTCCTGTAGGGGTAGACCTCACTGGGACGGTGTTGTTGGGGACCCCTACGATTGTCGACGAGTGTCTACAAGGAGTCTTGGTTACAGGTTCGGTCTGTTCTTCAGTTGACACGGTTGACACTCTTCACCTTGTAGCGACCTCGGCTCTAGGCTCGGGCATAACAGCTACACCGACAACAGGTCTCTTGTTCACTGCCATTTACAACGTCACGGGTACCACTTCTGGAATTGCTCTTGGATTCCAGACCGGTTGCAGCAACACTAGCGTCAGCGGTGGCGTATGCGTAACAGTGGCGAACGGGTCTACTATGCCAGTTCCCGAAACAGTCCAGGTCGCGACGTTCAGCAATAGCGCCCCCTTGTCCGACTTTTCCATTAGCGCCGGCCCTGCAAGCCTCACAATACCCCCCGGCTCATGCGGAACCTCGACCGTTAGATTGGCGAGCCTCAACGGCTTCAGTGGGACCATCACGCTGATCACATCAGTCTCTCCCGCTGGCCCCACAGCAACCCTCAGCTCCACATCCGTCACTCTTTCCTCGGGAGCCTCTTCAACCGCGGCTCTAACGGTCTGCACAAGAGCTTCTACGCCATCAGGGTCCTATAAGATCGCAGTTGCCGGGACGGGCGGTTCCTTAGCCCACATGACAACCGTAGGGGTAACTGTTTCAGCAGCTCCCAACTTTACCATCACAGCGGCTCCGACCAGTCAGACGATAAGGAGAAGCTCATCCGCGATCTACACCATAATCATCACAGGCACTAACGGCTTCAATGGAACAGTCCACCTCGCCACAACAACTTCTCCGATAGTCAGGAATGGTCCTACTATTTCTCTGCCATCGACAGTGGGCCCCTACTCAAACTCAACTCTCACCGTGTCAACGTTACACTCCACCCCAGTTGGCACTTACACGATTACCGTGACAGCGACGAGCGGATCGATAACTCACGCGGTCACGATCACGGTGGTAGTGACAAGATAATCCAGCAAGTCCGAAGATTTTCTCCCTGTTTTCCCTAGAATCTTTGGCGCTACTGGTTAGACACACGCGGAGAATGTCTCGTCAGTCGATTCCGTTCGCTTGTGAAACGCTAGGTTGCGCCCGTTAGAATCGAAAGGATTCCGCTCGTGAAGAAGATGAGCCCGAACGTTAGAAGGACAATTCCGGCAATTATGTCGAGTAGCCATCTGGGTACTCGCATTAGATAGTCGTAGGAGACTGCTGAGACACAGATCAGGACGATGATGCTTACCGCTGCGCCGATGAGTGTCCATTGGATGTTGAACGCGCCTGCCGCTGCCAGAACAAGGCTCGCTTCGAAGCCTTCAGTGAGAGTAATGGTCAGGACCGGGAGGGAGTTGGGGATAGAGAAGCGGATTGGTTGAGTTGAGTCAGTTGCACCTTCGCGCTTGAGGTCTTTCTCGATGACTTCTCTTCCCATTCGAGCCATTTTTTCTCTGAAGGACTTGTGCCGGATAGCATACTTGATGAACCCACGTAGAAATCGGCTTGAGAAGTAGAACAGAACTATTGCGGTTGCAAAGTCAATAACTATCGCTGGAAGGAGTAGGAAGATCCGCCAGACGACTAGGAAGGTGACGATGGAGCCCAGTCCTCCCGCGATGACTCCAAAAAGGATGTTATTTCTTCCCAGTTGTTTTATCGTGACAAGGGAGAGAATAGCGACTTCGCTTCCTTCGATCAAAATGGCCTTGAAAGCGAGGAGGAAAGATCCGATTATTATGACTGTATCAGTCATTCGTATTTCGATCCGTGCCGTTTTGCCTGCGTTTCTGGCTCGCTTTGAAAGCGCATGTCTTTAGAGTTTCTTCGCCCTGATCCATGGCAGTTCTGCGCGTTTGTCTCTCTCAACGTTAAAGCCTCATTTCCTGATCCAGAGATGGAAAAACGGTTGACGAGAGGGTTTCCTGCGAAGCTGAAGATTGCGGTGGACTTGGACGGGGTTTTAGCCGAGTCGATGCTTGTCTGGTGTGCACGAGTCAACAGAGAGTTCGGCAAACGTTTGAAGATGGAGGATCTTGACAGCTGGTCGTCGTGGAACAAGTTTTCAATCTCTAAGGATGATTTCTATCGAATTCTAGACGAGTCATGGGAGGAGTGGCAGGCGATTCCTCCGACAGAGCCGGAGATCGGCGAGAAGGTTGCGCGGATCGAGAAGTTCGGTGATCTTGACATTGTAACTGGCCGGAGCAAGAGAACGGTAGAGGCTGCTAGAAGCTGGGTCGACAGCCAGAAAATTCGATACCGCCGTTTCGTCAGGGTCCTAGGCTGGAGAGACAAGATTCTCCTAGACTACGATGTCTTCATTGATGATGCTCCCGACCTCATGCCCCTAATCTCACGCAGTCCAACTGCATGGGGTGTGCTGTATGAGAGGCCATGGAACCGGAGCGTGGGAGACATGCCGAAAGTTCTGAAGGCCAAGAGCTGGGGGCAAGTGCCCGCGCTCTTGAAGCGGATTCAAGCGAGTAAGAGTTAGACTGGTATTTTCTGGAGAGACCAGACTATTATACGGGGCGCTTCCAGCGTAGAAATTCCCGTGTCTAGACTTTGAAAGGCGACTTCCAGATCCCTCCAGAGTTCTACTACACGAAAGAACACGAATGGGTCCGCGTCGAAGGAACTGCTTGTCGAATAGGCGTCACTGATTATGCGCAAAACTCGCTGCACGAAATCGTGTACGTTGACCTTCCGAAGGTGGGAGCAAAGGTGGCGCAGATGCAGAGTCTTGGCACCGTGGAATCTGTGAAGGCTGTCGCCGACGTGTACTCCCCCATTTCAGGTGTCGTCGTTGAGGTCAACAGCGAACTTTCTGATGCTCCCGAGCTTGTCAACAAGAGTCCATATGAGAAAGGATGGATTACGCTGATCCGGCCAGACGATCTGAAGAAGGACCTTCTCTCACTGATGAAGCCCGAAGCTTACCGGGACTTTGTCAAAACGATTACTGAGAAAAAGTAGCTCTATCGTGGAGCGTGTCCGCCTGTTGTGTCTTCAGATTCTGCCTCTCGTAGGTTTCCCTCGTTCGGACACTTTTCCTCACCTAGGAGGTTTATCTCTCAGAAGCCTAGTCTGATTGCTCCTCTACTGCCGGGAATCGAGTAGTGCAAGAAGCATTCACCCTCCTCTCACCACCTCTGAAGGGTCTACTGCAAGAGGCCAGAATCCGTACCCCCACTCCGCCTCAAGCAGAGGCAATTCCCTACATCATGCGAGGCGAGAACGTCTTGGTCATTGCTCCCACAGGGTCAGGCAAGACAGAGGCCGCTCTCTTACCGCTCATAGACAAGATGGTCCAAGACAGGAATCGACAAGGAATCTCGCTGCTCTACATCACTCCTCTAAGAGCACTAAACCGAGACCTACTCAAGCGCCTGCAAATCTGGTCGGTAAAACTAGGCTTCGCGGTCGAGGTCAGACATGGCGACACTCCTGCTGCTGATCGAAGAAGAATGGCCGGAAGACCTCCTGACCTCCTCATAACCACTCCAGAAACGCTCCAAGCCGTCCTTCCCGGAAAGAGAATGAGACAACACCTTCGACACGTTAAGGCCGTGGTGGTCGATGAGGTTCATGAACTGGCCGGAAATCGTCGGGGGGTCCAGCTGACCGTTGGGCTTGAGAGACTGAAGGAAGTTCGGCAGGACGGTTTCCAACGGATAGGCCTCTCAGCAACCGTGGGGAATCCCGAAGAGATTTCTCGATTTCTCGGTGGCTCTGAACCTGTAAGAATTGTTCAGATTCCTCTAAGCAAAGATACCAGGTACAAGATTGAGTATCCTACTCCCGGCGAGGAGGATCAAGAACTCGCACGACGCCTGTACACTGCTCCAGAGGCGGCCGCACGACTAGCACTGGTGTCTGATCTTGTTGATGCGCATGATTCGACTCTGATCTTTGTCAATAGCCGGGTCAACGCGGAGATGTTGGGTTCGAAGTTCAATTTGATGGGCCAGAACATAATGGTCCACCACGGGTCGCTTCCGAAAGAAGAACGGGTCCGAGCTGAAGAAGCATTCAAGGCCCGCCAGATCAAGGGACTCGTCTGCACAAGCACCCTGGAGTTGGGCATCGATATTGGATCAGTAGATCTTGTCGTTCAGTATATGTCTCCGCGTCAGGTCAACAGTCTTGTTCAGCGTGTAGGAAGGTCCGGGCATAGTCTGACCAGGACTTCTCATGGAGTTCTAGTATCTGTTTCAACAGAAGATCTCTTGGAGTCGATAGGAGTCATTGAACTGGCCAAGGAGGGCCGGCTCGAACCAACGGTCATTCACCACAGAGCCCTCGATGTCCTAGCACATCAGGTCGCCGGGCTATTGATGGACTCTGAGGGTAGCGTCTCCCTCCTCGCCGTCAAGGAAGTCGTGAGGCGAGCGTTTCCCTACTCTCAGCTTCAGGAGGCTGAGCTGGAGAAGGTTGTCGAGTTCATGCGGAAAATGGGGTATCTCAGACGAGACGATCAGACGCTGTTTCGGACATCGCGGACGAGGATGTACTACTACGAGAATTTGAGCATGATTCCGGACGAGCGGCGATATCAGGTGGTTGATCTGACCAGCCAGCAGTCGGTTGGAATTCTCGGCGAAGAGTTCATGCTCACGATGGCTCATGTCGGCTTGAACTTTATCGTCAAGGGACGTGTCTGGCAGATGAAACAGATCACCGATGACGGGAAGGTGTACGTCCTCCCAATCAATGATCCTACAGCGGCCATTCCGGGATGGGACGGACAGATACTCCCAGTTCCAGGTGGACTCGCAATCCGAGTGGGAGAATATCGCAAACAGATCGATAGGTTGTTGGACGAGCATAAGACTCGCGCCCCTGTTGTCGAGAAGTTCTCGCGAATATGGCCCGCAGACCCGTATGGAGTACGCAAGACTGTCGAAGAGATAGAGACTCACAAGGCAACCGGCGCACCCGTCCCGACCAACGATCGCGTACTCATCGAGGGGTTTGATCGCTACATCATAATCCACACCCACTTCGGAGACGTTCTCAATTTCACATTGGGCGAGGTGATCGAGGAGCTCTTGAGGCGCCAGGGCCTAGTGCGAATGTGGTGGTGGGACTCCTACCGAATACTCTACGAGATGACAGCGGACACTTCAGACCTGAACCTCGAGGATCTCTTCCTCAAACAAGTCTTCGGGGTCGACGAGCCGGTACTAGGAGGGGCTTGTCATGGTGTTCTGCACCGACACTTTCCATGGGAGCTGCAGATGAAACAGATCGCTGAGAGGTTTGGGGCGCTGAGCCGCGGCCGTCTAATGTATGGCGGAGCAATGAAAGAGCTACAGGTCCGGTTCCGGCTAACTCCGATCTACGACGAGACAATTCGCGAAGCTCAAGTCGAACGGGCAGATTTTGAAGGAGTCAAGAAGATCTTCAAGCAGATAAAAGAACGAAACATGGAGGTTAGATTCTTCCGATCCAAAGACAAGCCTACACCACTAGCCTACCATATCCTCTATCGTCATGTGGACATTCCAGAGCTTATCGCTCCAGAGAATGTTGCAGCGGACAATATGGCCAGGTTGCGTATTTCAATCGAAGGCCGAGCCATCGACCTACTCTGCTTCGACTGCGCGAACCTTACAACTGAAATCACTGTCGCGAGTCTTCCGGAACATCCTTCTTGTCGGAATTGTGGCTCTGCTCTCCTGGCTCCCGTCTTCTGGTCAAGCGCATACGTGACTAGCGTTCTTCGAAAGAAGCGGACCAAGCAGTCACTGGACGAGAGTGAGCAGAAGGCTTTGACGAGAGCACGCCGTTCAGCCGACCTGGTTATTGCATACGGAAGGAGGGCTGTAATTGCACAGTCTGTTTATGGAATTGGGCCTCAGACGGCCAGCCGGGTTCTAGCCAAGATGCATGAGAGCGATGATGACTTCTACAAGGACCTCTTAGAGGCCAAGCTGCAATTCATTACGACCAGGCCTTACTGGAATAACTGAGGACTTTCTGTCATTCTACGTCACAACAACTGACCGCGCGACTCGTCTCCGTGAAGCGGATGGGCGAGATTTCTTCGATTCTTGTCTAAACCGGAATTCGACCTTCGAGTCTGATTGATGGTTATTCTCCAACTTTTGATTGATGACTTTCTTCAGTCCTCGGTCAATCTCATAACCCCAACTATTTCGCCCCAATTCTTGGGCAACTTTGATAGTCGTGCCCGATCCCAAGAAGGGATCCAAAACGGTCTCACCGTGAAAGCTGAAAAGTTTGATCAGACGTCTGGGAATCTCTTCTGGGAAAGCCGCAATCCCTTTCTCCAGTCTGGTCCCTAGCGGGAGAACATTGGTGATGTTCCATACTGTCAGGTGCCATTCGTGGTCGTTATAGTCATGTAGAGAAATCTTCGATTTTTCCAGGATCGTTGAAGAAAGTTCTCGGACATATGAGTAGTCAAACTTGCCTTTCTGGAAGATCAGAATGCTTTCCTGAATGTTGTCGGGATAGTAGTACATCGGATATGGATGCTGAATTACGACGCCGCTTCTTCGACTTATTCGTACGTAGCCTTTTGGTTTGACCCACACTATCCGATCACGATATCGAAACCCAGCATCCAGCATTAGCCTCGTGATGTCAGCAACGACGGGATACTTCTCTCCCTTCACGAGCATATCATCCGTCACAAAACAGGCCACTCGGCCAGGTGCTAGCACTCGGTAGAGGTCGCGGCACAGATCATCAATCAATCCAAGAAACTCGTCGTAGTCTTTGAACAGGTTCGGATAGTCGAAAGGCGCGTTGTAGTAGGGCGGGCTCGTCACCATCAACTGGACCGATTCGTTATTGATCTCCCTCATCGTCCTGCAGTTTCCGAAGACGACGCGGTGGACAGTGCCCATTTTTTCTCTGCGAGCTCCAAATTATATTCTGGAATCGAGTTTAAGGATTCGTGGAATCACCGCTTGCGTCCGCGCAGCTCGAAGAGGTTTCGTCGCAAATCCTTTTCAAGTCCCTGCCTGTCTGCTTCTCGGCAACAGGCTCTGCAGCACGTCCTTTACGACAAGAAATCGCGTATTCTACGAGATTATAGGTCAATGCATGTTAGCTTACCGCCGAGCAAGGCTGGGAATTGGGAGGAATCTCGAGAATGATCTTTTGCAGATCAGCAAACACCGCATCATTGGATAACGGGATCGATTGACCATCTACAAAAATGCATGCTGATTCGCCGGGCTGAACCGGATTGCCAACTACCTGGCTATAGTCTATCGACTCTCCCCAGACACTGAGGAACTCATACAAGGTGAAATCTCGAACGGTATTGGATTCTACATGAATAGTGCCCGAACTGTCCCTTGTGAGAAGAGGGGACAATCCATTCACACCGTACCGATCAAGGGAGTGGTCTCGCCACAGGTCACGATCGATTCCTATGTTGGCCGGGAGGGTTTCTGACGCGCCACGTATCAATATCAAGAGCTGAGGATGAATATGCATTCGAATCGTGTTTACGCTTATGACTTCTGCCGCCGCAGCTGAAACTAGCACGATGGCGATTCCGATTAGAGCGTAGAATAGGATTCTTCTCGGCCGGCGAGCCCTCGCATCTCTCGCTACCCTGGTCTCAGTCTTTGGATGGAGAAGGGCTAAGGCGCGCTTGGGATGAGTCTTCCTGTAGTGACGTGCGAGATTCTTCCTCTTAACGGGTTCTCCGCAAACGGGACAGACGTCAACTTCTGACAGTGGCCTTGTTCCTCCCATCAGGGGAGAGTAGACTGGTGACTAGTGTCGACTGCTCGATTATATGCGTTCTTGCAATCTCATATGGGACGCCTATCCATTCTTACGAGTGGGGCGAAGGAGCATGATCGACTCACCCGCGCCCAAGCATATTCTAGAATATCTAGGTAAATCTCATGGTATCTTGGTGTTGCTCGTGATGTCTGAGCGTGGACGTTACCACAAGGGTTAAAACCGCTACTCCGATAGACAGTTCCGGAAATATCCATGAAGACACAGATTCTTCTTTCGGTCATTCTCGTCTCAGTGCTATCACTTGCCCCAATCTTCACTGGAGCCATTTACACTGGCTCGGACGTAACTCCATCTCCAGATGGCGTTCTTACTGACAATGCCATAATCGTACTCAATGACCAACCATTAGCCAGCTATGATGGCCACGTACCCGGCTATGCTAGGACAATGCCGACACCGGGCAACAAGCTCGACTTGAACTCGCAAGCCGCTCAGTCATATTCTGCATATCTCGCAAACGGGCGGGGTCTTGCAAAAGGCTGGATTAAGAACAACGCGCCTGAGGTACAGGTCATCGACGAATACTCTGTTGTTCTGAACGGTATCGCGGTCCATCTTAACGGCCATAACATGAATCATCTCGTCAATGCTCCCGGAGCGAACTGGGTCGTCCCCGATTACCTCTTCCACTTGGAGATGAACAGGTCCCCAACGCTCATCGGTGCACCTGTCCTCTGGAACGCAGTTGGAGGCCAGAGCAATGCTGGAGCCGGGGTCAAGATAGGAATCATTGACACCGGAATCGACCAGACACACCCGTTCCTAACAGACAACACACTACCCGCCCTTGCAGGATTTCCAAAATGTGACGCTATCGACTCTGCAGTAAGCATCGCCGACACTTCGTGCAACTTTGTGAGCAACAAAGTCATAGTTGCAAAAGTCTTCGAGACCCGAACCAACTTCGACGGTCACGCGGCCCAAGAACACGGAACACACGTATCTGGCATAGCCGCAGGCGTCGCCAACACATGCGCTCCGTTCGTGCCCGCCTGCAACCTCAGCGGCATCGCACCGAAAGCCTATCTCGGCAACTACAACGTATTCCCAGGCAACGTTCTCAGTGCTTCCAGCCACGACATTGCCAAGGCGGTAGAAGCTGCTGTCGCTGATGGAATGGACGTGCTCAACCTCAGCCTCGGCGGAGGAGCAAGGCCCAACGATGTCTTGGTCAACACGGTCAACTCGGCTGTGGACGCGGGGGTTGTGGTGGCTATCGCTTCGGGTAATGCTGGACCAGGCCCTGGAACCGTGGAATCGCCTGGAATAGCTGACAAAGTCATAACCGTGGGCGCTTCAACGAATCCACACTTCATCGGCATCCCGGTGACAGTAACCAGCATTGGCACCTTTGGCGCGGCAATAGGCCAATTCGCCAACTTTGTTCCGGCAGTGACATCGACTTATGTAACGACCAGTCCTACCAACGGTTGCACCTCGATAAGCGGAAGTCTCTCTGGTGAGATCGCCCTCATCGCGAGGGGAGCGTGCAGCTTCAGCACCAAAATACGCAACGCGCAAAGCGCTGGAGCCACAGGCGTAATCGTCTACAACAGCCAACAGGGCGATCCTGTCGCTATGGCCCAGGACGGAACCCCCAACCAGCCTACTATTCCAGCAGTCATGGTCTCACGGCCGAACGGGTTAGCCATGGCAGCCATCGCACCCTCATCGGTCACAGTTGACGGAACAACTCCACAAGAATTCTTCACTGATGGTCCAAGTGCTGACATTCTCGCAGCCTTCTCCTCAATTGGACCGCCTCTACTGCAAGTGCCTGGCGTAGGCGTTGGTCAGCCGCAGGACAAGATCAAACCGGATGTTGTTGCTCCCGGCGTAAACGTCTACTCTTCAATTCCAAGCTTTGGCTGCGCCAGTCCGCCATGCTTTGCATTCTTCCAGGGAACCAGCATGGCAACCCCACACGTTGCCGGCTCAGCTGCATTGCTGATACAACTGCATCCAAACTGGTCTCCCGAGCAGATCAAATCAGCCCTCGTCAACTCCGCCCACCGACCCGTGAAGAGCTTTAGCACGGGTAATTCGCTCAAGAACCCAATGGTAAGAGGTGGTGGCAGAATCGATCTAGCGGCTGCCTCTCAAGTCACTGCTACTCTCGAGGCTGGTAGCGGCGATGGTCAGGCTAGCTTCAGCTTCGGCGTCCTACCTTCGTCTGGGATAACTCGGAGCTTTGACATCACGGTCACATCAGTCTCAACATCCACAGTGGTGTATTCTGTCTCTGTGCTTGCGGCAGTTGCCGGCCCCACAATCAGTCTATCCGTCACTTCTCTGACACTTGCTGCCGGCGGGACAGGAACAGTCACAGTCTCCCTCACTCTCTCACCAAGTTTGCCAAACGGCGACTACTTCGGAGACATTCAGCTGACAGGTGGAACAATTCCATTGAATCTTCCCTACTGGGTCCGAGCCGACCCTCCAGGCGGCGGCGGACTCGGCGGTCATGCACCTCAGAAACTCTAGCCAGAAAATCCTCTCTCTTTTTTTTCGCAGCCTTAGCCCTGAGTCCGCACTGGAACAACAATTGATTGACGTTTTGAACAATGCATCGGCTCCAACGCGAAGTGCTGGCCCCAGCTTCATATCTCCCAGAGTAGAACGAATCGAGCACTGAAATGAACAAGATACACTCTTTGGTTGTTGGACGGTTACAGACTAATTGCTTCATCGTTCAATCCCAGGCCGAAGCGATTATCGTCGATCCGGGAGACGAGCCAGAAAGAATCCTGAGGTTCATCAAAGATATCAACGCAACACCAACCCGTATTGTCGCGACTCACACCCACTTTGATCATGTGCTCGGCGTCGATGGAGTCCGAAAAGGGACCAAGGCACCATTCATGATCCATCGAGACGACCTGCCAATGCTAGAGTCGATGCAGTCGCGCGTACGCCAGTTCATGGGCTTCGAGGTTCCGCCACCGCCCAAAGTCGACGGCTACCTGAAAGACGGAGAATTCCTGAAATTGGGAGACGAGACGATTCGGATTCTCCATACTCCCGGTCACTCGCCCGGCAGTATCAGCCTGTCTGGCGACGGTTACGTGTTGACCGGTGATGCATTATTCAACCAGTCGATTGGCCGGACCGATCTTCCGGGGGGAGACCTCAACACCCTCGTGCGCTCGATCAGGGAGCGGCTCTTCAAGCTGGACGATGACACCATTGTGTATCCGGGCCACGGACCTGAGACTACGATTGGTGACGAGAAGCTTGCAAATCCATTCGTAGGAAAGGCCGCGAGGTTGCAGGTAGGGTAATCATCATAGCTGTCCCCTACGGTACCCCTCGGCACCGAAACACCGTTGTCCAGCCTAGACTCAATTATCAAGGACTCCTTGAGCAAAGCCAGCTCGCATACCAGAGAGGTCTATGGAAAGAATCCCCCTGACGGCTAGCGAGCTGATCGAGCTGGCCAATAGCAGGGTTCTAACTCTTGCAGCCACAGTAAGGCCGGACGACCGACCCCACCTATCACCCACAGACTTCGTGACTGTCGAAGGAATCTTCTATTTTGGCGTGGACGAGGCGACAGCCCGTTATCGAAACCTCAAACAGAATCCGGCGGTAACCGTGATGCTGGTCGACGGCTCGAAGCGCCAGGCAATACTCGAAGGAAACGCCAAGTTTCTCGACATGAAGAGCGGAACCGCAAAACGGGTCCTGGAGGCTCAGAAGAAAAAGTACGGCTGGGTCACAGACGCACTGGCAGAGTTCCAATTAGTCAAAGCGTTCACATGGAAGGCAAAATAGCCCCAAGACGAAATATTCCACGAGAACAATGAATCGTTCAGAATCAGCCCTGATCCATGATCTGGGAGGGTGTTCCATATCATCCCGAGTTTACGCCGGGATGATGCCGTCATTACGCTAATTGAAAATTATGGATGCGGCTGTTCTGCGCGAAAAATCGAAGATTTCGCTTGAAAACGTTTCAGACAGCGAACAGCCTCCTTCTAGAATTTAGAAAATAAAAAATTCCCGCGACACAAAACAGCCCTTTTCAGAACTCTCTGGGATTTGTTCTCTTTTCTTTTTCTACTAACTATTTCTCGACCCCCCCGGGGTATGTCGAAACAAAAAAAGTCCTTCACACTTTACCGAATCCTGGGCCCATAACCCAGTAAGAAGAAGCCCAGATCCGAGATCCCAGATCCACAATGTCAGGCCACAACAATCCTATGCCATGAGGCGTTCAAATACCAGCGCGTCCATTATGATCCTATGGTCATGAATAAGACGGATGAGGAGTGGAAGAAGCAGTTGGACCCTCAACAGTACAGAGTCTTGCGGAAGAAGGCGACTGAGCCGGCCTTCACAGGAAAGTATCTTCACAACAAGGACAAGGGAGTATACGTCTGCGCGGCTTGCGGATCTGAACTCTTCTCATCAGACACAAAGTACGATTCAGGCTCTGGCTGGCCCAGCTTCTGGACCGCACTCGCCAAGGACAATATCGTAGAAGTGCCGGACCGGACACTCGGAACGGAACGGGTCGAGATTCTATGCAAAAACTGCGGCAGCCACCTCGGCCACGTCTTTGACGATGGACCCCAGCCGACGGGAATGCGCTACTGCGTAAACTCGCTATCCCTAGACTTCAAGAAGAAAGACACGAAATAGACTAGCGACCTTAGCTCTGCGTCCCCTTCGGGATCGTAGCCATTCCTCCCGATCTAGGAGCTGATCTATTGTCCGCTAGTCGGCTTAGACTCGCCCGTATTCTCAGGCTGACTGTACTCGAAACCTATATCGGAAAACTCTGAAGAGTTCCCGGCAGGCGTGCTGAATAGAGAAGAATCAGAGGGTAACTGCCAGGATGGCAATGTCGACTCTGGAGTGGACTCCGGCTTCGACTCGTTCTGAGAGCTAGTCGCGGCTGGAGACTTTGTCCTCCTAGCGCCTGTCTTGACGTATACGACAATGATCTTGTATGACTCGCTGCATGTCTTACACCGGCCAACCTGCACCGTCCGCTTCAGCTTCATAGTATGATTCTTGCAGACTGGACAGTCGACGAATCTGCTCCGGGAGATAGACTCGTCTTGTTTGATCGTCTTCATCTGTCTTGGACGTGTCTAAATGATCAGTCAACATAGTCGTTCTGTAACCGTTCTTCCGCCAACCTAGACCTAGGAGAATACTCTGACTTTGGATCATTTCGAGTCTTGCCGATTAGAATCCTAACAGTCCGAGTCGATCGCGGCAGGATTATTGAGAGAGAGTATCTCGTTACGATTTTTCTGGCTCTCGGGTTTTGACACCCTTAATAGGGAGTCAGAGGAGAATTCGCCTTTAGAGATAAGACAGGGTCGAAATTTGAGTTCGACAGCCAATCCATATTTTGACCGTGCAAAATCCCAGACCAGCCTACAGGAGAAGATCGAACTGGCCATCCCGGGATTCCACGGATACAAGGAGAAGGAGCTGAGACGAGAATCCGACAAGCTCATCAGAAACCAGATCTACCAGAAACTATCCGACGCCGAATCCCAGGCCAAAGACACCTACCGCTCCCTAGTCAACCAAGGAGCAAACGACTCCTGGGACGACACCGACCACCTCCTCGCACGCCTCGACAGAGTAATGGAACGAATCAACCACTCAGAATACGGCTACGCCGGCTTCTTTGACGTAACGAAAGTGAAAGAACCCGACCTAGATCGGATGATGAGCTACGACATGCAACTCATACAAATGGCAGACAACGTCACTACTGCCATACAAGCGCTCAAAGACTCAGTCGACAACAACAGGCTTCCAGAAGCCAAAGGAAAAGTCGGCGACGCAATGAAGACGGTTGACGCCTTGGAAAATGCGTATAACGGGCGGAAGCAGATAATCGTAGGAGTTCAGTAAGAGATGCCGCAAGTAATAGAATGGACTAAGGCCGGTCCCGACGATGTCGTCTGGCGATACCCAGTTGAACAAATAATAACCGGCGCCCAACTCGTAGTCCACGAATTCGAAGCCGCAGTCTTCCTCCGTGACGGAAAAGCCTACGATGTCTTTTCCCCCGGACGACACACCCTAACTACGCTCAACCTCCCACTTATCTCGAAGGCCTACGGCATATTCTTCGGCGGAAAAAACCCGTTCACAGCTATCGTCATCTACGTCTCAACGAAACAGTTCGCCGGCAAATGGGGCGCAAAGGCCCAGACCACCGAGCTCGCACCACTGATGGTCCATGGAACAGCCTGGTTCAGAATCAAGGATCCGAACCTCTTCGTAAACGAGGTCGTGGGAGGTCAGGGCGCCTACAACACGGGCCAGGTTGACGATTTCATCAGAGGCTTCATCAACGAGCGGGTCATCGACGTAATATCGAAATACGATCTCGCCACCGCATTCACACAACTAGACAAGGCCTCGACCGATGTCAAAGTCAACATCAACGACGCATTGAACAGGCTTGGAACAGACCTCGTAGACTTCAAATTCGAAGGGATCGACACATCAGACCAGTTCCGAGACCGGCTCTTCTGGATCAAACAACGAGCAGCAACCTCAGACGTACTACGCATGGAGACAGCCAAGGACATCGGTGCGAGCCTAGGCGCCTCACAAGGAGGAGCAGGCTTCGGCTCAGGAATGGTCCTCATCCCCCAAGTAATGGGTGCGCAGATGCAACAGCCCATGACGCAACCACAAGCACAGGTCTCCTTCGTTGCCTGTCCAAAATGCGGAAACCAGGTTCAACTGGGCGCAAGATTCTGCCCCAACTGCGGCAACACAATGACACCGCCCCAAACAGCAACCTCCCCATGCCCCAACTGCGGCAAACCGGTTACAGCGGGAGCCAAGTTCTGTCCCGAGTGTGGACAGAAAATATGATCAACAAGCTCGACGGCGCCTTCGTAGTCCCCGGCGAGAGGCTAGGCGTCGTAGAAGAATTCGACCCCGGACGAGGAACGGTAGAGGTAGGCGGCATAGTCTACTCATCACAAACAGGCCTAGCCTCCATAGACCCCAAAAGACACATTGTCAGCGTAAGAACTACGACGGGTCCCGTAGTCGTCCCGGAAGAGGGATCCACAATCATAGGAATAGTCGAGAAGGTCCAAGAGAAGATGGCCATAATCAACATGATCGTCGTCGACGGGAAGAAGATGCAACTCCCATTCACCGGTATGCTCCACGTCTCCAACTCCAGCCCACGCTTCGAAAGATCAATGTGGGATGTCACTAAACCCAACGACATCATCAAGGCAAAAATCATAGACACGAGCCAGCGCATTCCGAAGCTGACCACAGTCGGACGAGACCTGGGGGTCATCAAAGCCTATTGCTCAAAGTGCGGAAACGAACTTGTCCTCTCAGGCCACATACTGCGATGTAGTGTCTGCAGAAACGTTGAAAGACGGCGTCTGGCGGAGGATTTCCATTCAGAAGCGAGTGCTATCAGTTGAAAATCAACGTTCTGAAGAGAACAAAGGGCCTGTTGAAGGTAGAGGTCGAAGGAGAGGGCCATACCTTTGGAAATCTTATGCAGGAAACCATGCTCGAAGATAAGTCCGTGGACTGGGCCGGCTACGACCAGCCCCACCCACTATTCAGACAATCAATTATCACAGTAAGGGTCAAAGGCGAAGCCCAGCCCGAGAAGGCTCTAGAACGGGCTTCAAAGAAGATTCGAGCTGACACGGAAGAATTCGTCGAAAAGTTCAGCTCAGCAATCAAGAACGAGAACTAGAAGGAACAGGCCCAACTGCCTACAGGGCTCCTCTTTGACTTCGACGGCACACTTCACGGCGACTGGAGGCTCTGGATATCGATCATAGAAGAAACACTCTCTTCCTTTCAGATCACAATCACCTCCCATGATGCCCTAGAAATGGCCCGCAGAATGATCGAGAACGGAGGGAATCCAAACACCACCATAAGAGTCAGCAGTATCGCAGCAGCGCTAGCGAGAGATCAAGGAATCAACCTCCCGGAGGAGGAGGTTAGAATAGGGTTCTTCGAAAGACTGGATGCTCACATGGACAAGACAGGACCTGACGAAAGAACAGTCAAATTGTTGAGAGAATTCACACGCCGCGGACTCCGCATGGGAATAGTCACTTTTGTGAGGAAACGGCGAATTCAACGGCGGCTCGACGTCTGGAAGCTGAAGGAATATTTCTCATCCGTGATAACGCCCGACGGCGTAACCGAAGTTAAACCATCACCTCAACCATTCCTCAAGGCAATGGAGGAGCTACACGTTCAACCCGACGAATGCTTCGTCGTAGGAGACGAGCCCGTTGACATGATAGGCGGAAAAGAGGCTGGAGCAAAGACAATAGGCCTCCCCCAGGGATTCTTCACAGGACAGGAACTGGAAAAGGCGGGAGCAGATCGAATACTAGGCTCACTGGAGCTACTGCCAATCATGGTCTACAAATAGCCAGTCTCAGCGCGCCATAATGGCAAGGGATCTATACTGGCGGTCGGTCCGGGGAAAGAACAGAATCTTACAAGAATTTTGACGAGCAAAGGCCTCGCTCAATTCGGCGACGCTCTATTGAACTTCGCATATTCTCTTGCTCTAACAGAAACGATTGGCAGACCAAGAGGGACGAGAGTTCCAGACAAAGTGCTTGCAGAAGCCGCAGTGAAAGCTGGGCTGAGAAAGTATCTACCGAGACGTGTTGGCCGAGGAGAGGTAGCAAACGGGCTTGAAGCTTTGATAGGCCATTTGTGGCTAGAAAAGCATTTGACCCTTGACGACATATTGGCATGCCTGAAAGTCGAGAGCCTTACGCCGGCAGACAACTTCGCAACGCTCGCAGAATTGGCGCTTTCACGGCTGGAGAAATGACTCGGCCTATAGGCACGATAAAGAAGGAGACTCGGACACTTGGACTTGACACATGTAATCCTAGGTTGACCATCGGCGTAATAGTACGCGGCGGGACCTATCTGGACGGTATAATTTCATTCCCATCTTCCGGAAACGATGCGTCAAGAATGGTCGCCAAGAGAATTATCGAGTCAGCATATTTTCCCGAGGTCAGAGCCATAATGCAATACGATCCAGACGACCAACTAGACTCTACGGTGGTGGAAAGAATTACCAAACTGCCAACGATGGTCATTTCTAATAGCAAGCCTAATGCTGGCAGAGGATACCAATGCTTCCAAGGCGATCTAGGTCGATTATGGGTCAAGACGCGGCTTGAATCGACCACCCTGAAGAAGATACTCTCCGTTTCTTGGACGACAGGCAAGCTTCCAGAACCCCTCAGAGTTGCTCACTTGCTAGCTAAGCTAATAGTGCAAAGAGGAATTCACATGAGATAAAGGATAAATTCGCGAAGCAGCCTCCGCTGTGGGCTGACAAGTTTTTGCAGTTTTGTCCAAAATGCGGCACGACCCTTCTTCCCTCTAAGCAGGAGAAGAAAGTCTTCATGGCCTGCGTGAAGTGCGGCTACACTAGCAGCCGAGGCGACAAGGTGGTCAGCCGGCTCTCTCACGAAAGGGAAAGTATCATCGTTCTAAGCCGGGAAGAGCAGAAGATCCGGACCCTTCCCAAGACAAAGGCCGATTGTCCAAAGTGCAGTAATCGCGAAGCCTTTTATTGGCTGGTCCAGACGAGAGGCGCAGACGAGTCGTCCACGCAGTTCTTCAGATGCACCAACTGCGGGGCAACCTGGCGGGAGAATAGCTAGACCAAATGTTAGAAAGCTCTTTAGCGGAAACGACCGGCAAAAAGGAAGCAACGGTAAAAGCACCCTTGTTCAAGGCGACGATGAACGACGCCCGATTATTTCGGAACCTCATAGGCGCTATCTCAAGCCTGATCGAAGAAGCCGATTTCAACGCAAACTCGGAAGGCATCAAACTCCGCTCTATGGACCCATCCCACATCGCCATGGTCGACTTTGAATGGCCTAAAACCGCCTTCGACAGTTACGAGTGCACCAGTCCGACAAAACTACGCCTGAGCGTATCGAACCTTCTCAAGCTCCTCAAAAGAACTCGGAGCGATGAGTCCGTGGAGATTGTTTACGATGACGCAAACAAGAAACTCAACATAACCCTGAAGGGCAAGATTGTTCGAAAGTTCATCACACCAACTCTTGACCCCTCAACAGAAGAAGTGCCAACCCCGAAAGTCCCATTCAATGCGAGGGTGAAGATCACCGCGGTCAGTCTCCGGGACATTATCGACGATGCCCAATCGATAAGCGACAACGTAAAGCTAGAAGTAAGTCCCGAAAAGTTCATCGTTAGAGCAACCGGTGAGCTAAGTAGCGCCATCATTGAGATGGACAAGGGAAGCGACGCGATCCTAGAGCTAGACGCGAAAGAGACGTGTAGAGCCACATACAACCTGAACTATCTAGGAGAAATCATAAGGGCCGGCTCAGGCGCCTCCGAAGTTACCTCCCTAGAATTTTCAACCAACATGCCCATCAAAGTAGAGTTCGAAATGCCCCAGCAAGGCAGACTTCTTTATTATCTCGCCCCCAGAATAGAGCAAGAATAAGACGACCGCATGCTAACAAGAGCTGACCTCGCAAAATATCCCTTCCTCTCAGAAGCCTCCGACTACGTGCGAGAGCTAGGGCTTTCCATACAGGAACTGTCAGCACCAGAATTCAGCCCCGTACTCGATAGAGCCGAGAGACGACTAGAGGAAGCACTCTCAAAAGGCAGAGTCTCAGGAGATATCACAAACGAGAGTGCCGAAATACTCTCCTTCCCAGTGTCAAATCTCATCCTGAGTCTCGTCGGAGAGGAGAGAGCCCGTAGAAGATTCGCGCTCGCCGAATCGAAGAGAGCCTACGAACTACTCAGACAAGAAGACCCAGACAAACTAGAGTACATTGCATCCACAACTTTCATGTGGAAGGTCAAGCGGCTGGACGTCAAGCTAGGCAAGAGATTCTACGACTTCGCCCTTAGCCTATCGGACTTCCTTCACAACTCAGTCCACCTCAGAGAACCACGCTGGAACCTACCCAACAGAGTCCTAGACCACGGGTTTGTCTACGTTACACATGACGAGGCAGCCCGCTTAATGGAGGAAGAGGTGAGAACGAGGATACTAGAACGGTCAAGCCGGACGCCTAACGAGGTGCCAAAACTCTTGGGGTCTAGGGTCGAGAGGGCAAGAGGCCTTGTCGTCAAATGGCTAGGGGTCCCAACGAAGTTTGAACTCCCAAAGGTACCAATGCCTGAGGCGATGCCGCCATGCGTCCGTCACCTAATCGATAGTCTTGACGAGGGAAAGAATGTTCAGCACATGGGCAGGTTCACACTAGCTTCCTTCCTTCTCAACATCGGAACAGGAGAAGAAGACGTCGTGAAACTATTCAAGCCCGCGACAGACTTTTCAGAGAAAATGACCCGCTACCAGGTCGAACACATCGGGGGAAAAAGGGGAGGCCGGACCAAATATACATGTCCTATGTGTACCACACTCAAGACCCATGGGGTCTGCTACAAGCCAGATGAGATCTGTGAAACAATCCGGAACCCCCTCAGCTACTACAAATCAAAATCACGAACCCTCACCAACAAGGGTCCAAAACGCGAACCCAACTGAACAACTGATTCGCCGGAAATTTCAAGAATACTATCTGAGCCTCAACAAAGAATTCTACATACCGCCGCATCCCGAGGAGAGAGAGTACGGCTTCCTCCTCTTCAAGGAAAAATTCATGGTGAGACACCGGACCTTCCGAGATCCAAGCGTTCTCTCAGGAGCCATCCGCGATCTAGTTCCCGCCCACGTCTACTTCTCAACAGCCTACTACCAAGAACCGACTGCGGCCATGGAAGAGAAAGGCTGGAAAGGAGCTGATCTAGTCTTCGACATAGACGCAGATCACCTCGATACACCCTGTAAACCGAGTCACGACAGCTGGAAATGCAAAGGATGCGGGACCGTGGGAAAAGGTGGAGCGCCAAAGATTTGTCCCAAATGCAAGAACGACCGGATGGAAGAGCGGACTTGGCTATGCGAGCAGTGTCTACAACAGGCGAAAGAAGAGACCAACAAGCTTCTCGAAATATTGTATTCTGATCTCGGAGTAGAGCCTTCGAACCTCCGAGTATTCTTCTCGGGTCACCGAGGATACCACGCTCACGTTTACTCGACTCAGCTTCAAGTGCTGGGCGAGGAAGAGCGGAGAGAGATAGCGAGCTATGTTTTAGGTCAAGCCTTGGACCCTCAATTACACGAGTTGGATGAGGTGAACGTGGGAGGAGTGAGGGTTATCGAGGGACCTCAGCTAGGTCAGCCTGGCTGGAGGGGAAGAATGGCTGCGGGAATCTACGATGTCTTGGGCGAGGAAGGAGAACGGCTAGGATTGTCCCCAGCCCAAGTCAAAACAATCAAGACTCAGGATCGAGACGAATTTTTCAAGAGACCCTTCTGGAGCTCAGTGAAAGGATTCGGACTATCTACCTGGAAGAGTCTTTCAATGAAGGCGGTCGATAGAAGATCGGCCAAGATCGATACTGTAGTGACGACGGACGTGCACAGACTGATCCGGCTCCCCGGGACCTTAAATGGACACACAGGGCTACTGACTATGCAGGTGCCGAGAGAGAGGCTTGACGAGTTTGACCCCTTCAGAGACTCCATAGCGTTTCAGGGAGAAATGAGGATCCGAGTCAAAGACTCGCCCCGATTTCAGCTTGCAGAGAGACAGTTTGGACCCTACTTGAACGAAGAGGTTGAGTTGCCCTCCTATGCGGCGATGCTTCTTCTGTGCAAACGTAGAGCAGAACCAGTGGGTTAGGCACAGCCAACGAATAATAGATACGGAACCAGGCGGACCATGGATTCGGCTGAAGTGGGCGGTCTTTGACGGTCACATACGATGAAATACAGCAAGCTTGGAAACGAGAACTCCAAAATCCGGAGCTTCAACCCTTAAGACAGGGATTCTTCAAAGACCTCGCATCATACATCAAGAGACTGAAAGAAGCGCAGAGAAACCTCGACCCAAAATCGCTCAAGGCCATCGTAATGGAAGAAGAGACGAAAAGGTTGGAGCAGCTACTCACCCAACTCGTCGATCGGAGATTGGAAAAGCTCTGGACTCATGCAAACCAGGATCAGTCAACTAATCTTGAATCCTCTGAGAAGCAAGTCTACCAAGACCTCTCCGGAGTTTCTAGACACTACGAGAAGTTCAAGGAAGAACTCTTGGAAGGTCGAGAGCCATATAGTCAGATAAACAGGGACAAGACAAATCTTTTGGTGCGCTTTGTCAAGGATGTTCCCTCCATAATCGGAGTAGACCTCAAGACTCACGGACCCTTCCTCAAGGAGGACATTGCCAAGTTACCGTTTGAAAACGCGGAAAGCCTGATTCGACAGGGCGCCGCTGTTGAAATACGAAGCTCAGTTCAAGATAATGAATAAAAGGGCGACTGGGGGTTCTCTCGAAGTCTTTCACTGGTGCTGCAATTGAAGTTTCCAAAAGAGGTCAACACTTTTTGTCCCAAATGCGGGCATCATACTGCTCACTCCGTCACAGTTTACAAGGCTGGCAAAGCTCGCACCATGGCCTGGGGAAGTCGTCGTCAGGAGAGACGAAAGCACGGATACGGAGGCCAAAAGTTCCCGGAACTCAAGCGGACCGCCAAGACAACGAAAAAATCTCTCGTGAGGTTGAAATGCCGGACCTGTAACTATACACTCATGCGATTGGGCATAAGGTTGAGAAAATTGGAGGTTGGAGCATAGATGAGATGGGAACTAATTCCAAAACCTCGTAGCATATTCCTTCGGGTAAAGTGCTTGAAATGCTCCAACGAGCAGATTGTTTTCGAGAGAACCAGCAGTTACGTAAAATGCACAGTCTGCGACGAACTCCTCGCCCAGCCTGCAGGTGGAAAGGCCAAGATTCGTGGAGAAGTCTTACAGTCGTTGAGCTAGACAGAGCGCAGGCGAATGTCCACCCAGACTTCTCAGGTCATCTTCCCTGAAGTCGGAGACCTTGTTGTACAGTCAAAAGGGTCGAGGATTATGGGGCCTATGTCAAACTCGACGAGTTCGCAGGGATTGAAGGCCTCGTCCATATCTCAGAGATGGCGACCACTTGGGTACGGAACATACGAGACCATGCGCGGGAAGGCCAGAAACTTGTCCTCAAAGTTCTGAGAGTGAATCCTCAGCGGAACCAGATAGACCTCTCACTCCGGCGAGTCACTGGAAGGGAAAAGTCGGAGAAGATGCTTGAATGGAAAAAGGAGAGAAAGGCCGAGGCCATTCTAAAGAGCGCGGCCGAAAAAATGAACAAACCAGAGGAGGACGCTGAAGCCATCAAGAACACGATTCTAGAAAAATTTGGCGGTCTCTATGATCCACTGGAAGAGGCTATGGACGTGGGTCCAGAGGCCTTAGTCAAAGCGGGACTCACAGAGGAATGGGCCGAGGCTATCGCAGAAGTCTCTAAGAGCAAGATACGACTAGAGAGGTCGAAGGTTCGAGGAACTGTGGCAGTCACCTGCCACAAGCCTGGAGGGTTAGAGATTATCCGACAGACGTTGCTCAGTGCGAAGAAAATCCGCAGGCCGAGAGGGAGCGAAGTCAAGATCTATACGATTGGAGCGCCCAAGTATCGGATAGAGGTTGAAGCCGGAAGTTTCGAAGCAGCCGAGAAAACACTGAACTTGGTGACTGAAGAAATTCTCGACTCTATCAAGAAGTCCGGGGGAGAAGGAAGAAAGATTGGATGAAATGGATGATACGGAAGTGCACCCAATGCCTCCGGTACACTATGAAAGGCATCTGCCCCTACTGTGGATCCTGGACTAAGAGCCCTCATCCGGCAAAGTTTTCGCCGGACGATAAGTACGCCAAATACCGGGCGACAGGTTCCGAATGAGCTTCGACGATTGAGCCTATAGCTGAATCAGCGTCTGATTAGCACTCAACGCTAGATTCAAGTCGAGACTTGGATCTCCATTCCACCAAGCTCTCACATAGGTTGTGCTGGCACTACACGCAGGAGGAGGAGTCCAGTTAGGCTTCTCGAACGTACCAGTGGATGTAACATTCTCACTCCCAATGAGATTCCAGTTTCCGTCCGGCTTAGTACACTCAAGGAATACAGGGGTTTTAGTGGAAACGGGTAGCCCACTGGGATATGCCAGAGTTCCCGTTATGTTGTTCTTGTTACTGCTACCTTTCGGAACGTAAGGATTGCTAAGCATCGTTGTGAGAGTGGGTGTCTGGGGATAGTTCACTCGGTAGACTAGGACGTAGTCGTTTGTAGATTGGAAGGCTTTTGTGAAGAAGTAGGGCCTCGCGTCTCCCCGGTTCCCTGTGTCCCCGCTCGGCTGGTTACCGATTCCCGCAGGGTATCCGTCTCGCAACAGCACTCCTAGCAAGGTATTGCTGGTGGGTATGAGGGCTCCCTGGTAGTTGCTTGTTATTCTAGTGCCATTGTCGGTTTGACGATTCATCGTGATGTAGCGTATGTAATCAGTTTGTGTCTGGCCATTCGAGGTGCTTGTACTCCGTTGTTGGTAGGTTACCGTTGCCGGGCCGAGGGGGGTTTTGATCTGGGTACCGTTTCCGATCCGGACCATCCAGTACCATTTACTGTCGTCGCCATAGCCGCAAACCGGAGGGGATCCGGCTGGGGAGGTGCTGGTACTTGGACATAGAGGCGATCCGCCAGATTGATAGTTGTAGCTTACGAAGATCGCCACATGTGTCACGCCGTACTGGTGAAGTAGATTTACCGCCATCGACTCGTTCAGCATCAGACCTGACGCTATGATCTGTATCTGAGTCGAGTTTCCAGTTCCGTTATCAGCAAGAGTATGTAACCCCGTGTTTACAGAGATCCAGTATCCGTAATCCCACCACGCAAAGACTACACTCGTGGAGGGCAGATTGTTGTTCATCCATGTGAGCGCTTGCAGCCAGTCCGGAAAGTTTCCTCGTACCGGAAGGCTCGCGGAGGCTATGGTGGTGGGCGTGTAGGCGGATTGTACAGCGTTGATGAATGTCGGCACAACCAGGATGAGGATTATGAGAAGGATTCCTAGGCTGAATTCTCTACTCACCCTGCTGGTGAACCTTAGTTTGCGACGTGGAAATATGACCGCCTGCTGGATTATGTCCATCGCTGGTTTACCAAGCTCCACCACGGTTATGGCTGCCAACGTTGCCATCGCAGGAGCTAGAATCAGGGTCAGCCTGACTAGGCTCGCGGCAAAATAGAAGCCGGTTACGCCAAAGACGATGAGTAGAACGTCACTGTCACGCAGGCGCTGGAATGCGAAGAAGAACCCGAAGACAGCTAGGAGTATGACACTTCCTATCTCCAGATAAAGGCTTGACCAGGTTGAGGGTCTATTCTCTGCAACCGATGCTACGAGTGGAATGTTGTTCCTGACGAAAGGATCTATGGTCGCTAGGAATTTTCCCCGTAAGCCCGCGGAGATCAGCCCTGTCCCCACTCCAAGAACGGCAATAGCCACGACACCTGCGATTGCGAGTCCGAGCACTGTCAGTCTTCCTCTTGGGGTCGGGGCCAGTCGTGAGAGTTCCATAACCGCGAGCAGACCCATCACACCGAGCAAAGCAACCGTTGTACTTTCCGTAAGGTATGTGTGCCCTAGCAGAGGCAGTTCGGTGCCAGTGTACAAGAAGAATCCTATCGTGATTCCATAAGAGAGCATGAGACGTGGAGAGTAGCGCCCCAGCACAATCAGGGCCAGCGCAAACAGTCCCAGCACTTCAGCTGCGTACCTGAAGCTTCCCCATGCGAAGGTCATGTAGATGAGACTCACACTGGAGAGCATGCTGTAGATGATAGTGCCCTTCAGTGATCGGCTTGGGTTTATGGCGCGTATGAAAAACAAGAAGGCCATTACCATTGTTGGAATTCCGACGGCTTCATTTCGGAAGAAGCCTAGATCCGTCCGGCTGATCAGGCTAGAACTGAAAGCGGTGAAGAGCCCTGCTAACAGCCCAGCACTCTTACCCCAAATATCTCGAGCGAAGAAGTAGACAACCAGCACGCCGAAAACTCCTAGAATTACGGGTGAATAGACGGCTGCATCGTAGAGATTGATGTTAATGCCGATGGCTTGGAGAAACTGGTAGATGAGGGTCCCAGTGAAACTAGTGCCGGGATAACTAGTGGAAACTGGGGGTCTACCGAACGGATACCATGCCTTGAAGTCAGTGTAGGCGTACCAGCTCTGCCAGCCGTTGGCGGTTATCTGGCGCATGTCGTTGAAGTTGAAGTACGGGTCGAACTCGCTGATGTAGGCGCCCCATCTTAGAGGTAGGAGTCGGATTATTGCTGCCATTGCCAGAGTGAGGCTAAGTATTGAATAGTGTAGGACGGTTGCTCGAGGAATTCCGCCGAGGGTCTTTCTGATTGCTCTAAAGCGTGCTGAGATGTTTTCTCGACTAAGCCCTCCTCTTATCCCGCTGAGAAATCCCTCTGGCTCAATGGTCATTTGAAGCGTGGTCCCCTAATTGTCTCGGGCTACTGGGATAGGCGGCTGTTTGCCTTGGGTGTTAATATTCTTGTGCTCTGAGGATTAGGAGGAGTGCTAGGTCACGCGAGGGTTACAAGCCTAGTTTTGTCCCACAGTTCTTGCAATAGACTGCATGGTCCGGATTCTGGGTCTTACAGTTTTCGCAGAAACCTTTGAAGTTCGAAGGTCTCGGTATCGTAAATGTCCTTGTTGCTCCAGCGTAGAGGTTGAACTTGTCGCCATTGTCGCATCGGAATCGTGAGACGCGGTACTTCTGGAAAGTCCACTCTCGTTCAGGCGGTGTGGATATGGGGCTTCCGCATCTCGGACAGTTCATGATGAGTAATTCCCCTAGACTGGGGTTTCTAGAAAACGGATATTTAAGCTGGGTTGAAACCTGGAGTTTCACTCTTCACTGTCTTGCGTAATTGCCATCGGACTTCGTTACTATTGGTGTCGATCCATATTAGGAAGGCTTGTCCCTTGTTCGTTCCAAGGTTGTAAGAGTTCAAGTCTTCCAGAAGCTTGGGGTCGACTAGCGCTTCAGCTGAACCGCCTTCACCGGTGTTCGGATCCACTAGGTCGAAACTAATTCTGCTGAGTTTCTCTTCCGGGATTGCCGAGTAATGAAGCACGTAGAACCCTCGGCCATTGAGGCTCA
>Ga0209057_1000281_pt1 | contig 47237 bp, 55 predicted proteins | sample GraSoiAngelo_146_FD_185903 | JGI IMG/M metagenome (GOLD analysis project Ga0209057, IMG submission 185903) | Grasslands soil microbial communities from the Angelo Coastal Reserve, California, USA - 14_1009_05_30cm (SPAdes) (version 2) | ecosystem: Environmental > Terrestrial > Soil > Grasslands ...
CCCGACCTTGAGAAGTTGCACTCCAGATTCGATCTCCTCATCTCTGGGAAGGAAGTCTATCACGCCGAGTTCGAATCACTACGCCCCCAGCCTTAGTCTCCTGATTAGACGAAAATGCCCTAAGAACGGTTGCTGCTTTTCTGTTGTACTGGCAGTGTGGGTAACACTACTCTGAAAGTTCAGACTCTGAGAATGCTTGAATAACGTTCATGGCAATAACTGGAAAAAAGGGTCACGCCGCAAGGCCACCGACGAAATCGAAGAATTCTACAGGGAAAGTGAAAACGAAGCGGGGAATCGACCATACGAAAGCCCCTTCAAGGGCCACGAGAAAGACCACTTCGAGAACGCCTCGTCAACAAAATAGTGACGCTACTTACATTTTCGAGTGCACTCGGCCAGGATGCGGATATAGAATCCCTCGTGAGGAAAGAGCCGAACAAGGTTCGATCCGCTTCGATCTCAAATGTCCCAAATGCCACAATAGGGAGTTCAAGTGCCTAGGAAAGGGCGACCTTCCAGAAACCTTCGAACTACCTGTACCGACAACGAACATAGACTTCGACAGCATCAAACCAGTAGACCTGGGGTCAAACTAGAAATCCCGGTCCGACTACCGGATATTTCTCGCAGAGTAGAAACGAGTTTCTTATCCCGACTCTGGAACCTGAAAATCTTCAAACGAAGACTTAACAGAACCATTCCCGTTTCGAGCAATCAATGACTGTCAGCGAACTCTCTCCCGAAAAACTGAGGTTGGAGTGTCCGCCCGACCAGGTCGGATGTGAGACAAGTGCAGAACTCGGTCCTGTAGACGGTATCATTGGACAAGACCGTGCTCTGAAGGCGCTGAAGTTCGGAGTCGAAATGAAGGGAAAAGGCTTCAACGTTTACGTTGCGGGTCCGCCGATTACAGGGAAGAGGCCTGCCGCCCGAAGCTTCCTGGAAAATATCGCAAAGACCCGGCCTGTTCCTCCTGACTGGGTCTACGTGAACAACTTTCAGAACCCATACGAGCCAAAGACGTTGAAGCTTCCTTCCGGTAGAGCCAAGGTCTTCCAGAAAGACATGAAGAATCTTGTCGATCAGGCAAAGCGCGCGGTTCCCGCTGCACTCCAGAACGAAGAGTTCGTCTCGAGAGGGAATACCATCACGAAGAAAGCGGTCGCCGAACGTAATAAGATTCTCAGCGATCTAAACAAACAAGCGGAGGTGCACGGCTACACTGTGCGGATGACCCAGCTGGGTATCACAATAATCCCCGTCGTTGATGGTAAGACGGTAAGTCAGGAAGAATTCGATTCTCTTCCAGCGCGCGTGAAGAAGAAATACGATCAGAGTAGAGACACCGTCAGAGCGGCGCTTGACAAAGCGGGGAAAGAGGTCAACGATCTTGATACCAGAACGCTGGAGGAGCTGAAGAAGCTCAGGGATGATTCGGTGCGCTACGCTATCGGCGGTCTCATGACCAATCTCGTCTCCCGTTACGAAGGTCTGCCAGCTGTCGTTCAACATCTCAACGAGCTTAGAGATGATATCATGGAGAATACGGAACTCTTCACTCCAGGAGGGACGGAAGAGAAGCCAGACGCTGAGCAACAGAGTCCATTGGAGAAGGGTCTGCCTGATTTCCTATTTCGAAGGTATGATGTCAACGTCATCGTGGATAATTCAGAGTTGAAAGGAGCTCCAGTGATATCGGAAGACAATCCTACGGTAACTAATCTGCTGGGCAAGTTTGAGAACGAATCACGATTTGGAGCTCTCACTACAGATTTCACCCTCATCAAGGGAGGCTCGCTCCACCGGGCTAACGGAGGCTACCTCATTCTTGGAGCGATTGAGTTGCTCAAGAATCAGTTTTCCTACGATGGCTTGAAGAGAGTTCTGCAGAGCGGAAGCATCCTGATTGAGGAGACGGGACAAAGGCTTGGAGTTGCCAGCACTAAGACTCTCGTTCCTCAGCCAATACCGTTGAACGTGAAGGTGATACTTGTCGGAGACCATGAAATCTACCAAGCGTTGTACACACAGGACCCTGACTTTGGGATTCTGTTCAAGGTCAAAGCTCACTTTGATGATTCGATCGAAAGGAACGACCAGAACCAGAAAACATACGGCAGCTTTGTTCATTCTCTTTGTGAGCGAGAGGGACTCAACCACCTCGAAGCGCCGGCCCTGGCGAAGGTTGTGGAATACGGGTCCCGCTTAGCTGAAGACCAGACAAAGTTGTCGACTAAATTCCCCGAGATCGCCGACCTAGTGAGAGAGGCAAATTTCTACGCAACACAAGACGGAGCAAAAATAGTCAAAGATGTTCACATCAAGAAAGCTCTCGACGAGAAAGTCTACCGCTCCAATCTTCTAGACGAAAAAATAAAGGAAATGATTGAGCGAGGAATCATCCTCATAGACACAGCAGGAGCTCAGGTAGGACAGGTAAACGGTCTCTCCGTCATAAGCCTGGGAGATTTCGACTTTGGCCAACCTTCCCGAATTACCGCCAGCCTAGGGCTAGGGAGGAGGGGAATAATCGATATTGAACGTGAATCCAGGATGGGGGGACAGACACATACAAAAGGCGTCATGATCATTTCCGGCTATCTAGAGAACAAGTACGCTCACGACAAGCCTCTGAGTCTTTCATGTAGGCTTGTCTTCGAACAGAGCTACGGAGGTGTAGACGGTGATAGCGCTTCCAGCACTGAACTTTACGCGATACTCTCAGCATTATCGGAACTGCCTATCAAACAGAACCTGGCGGTGACAGGTTCCGTGAATCAGAAAGGAGAGGTCCAGGCGATTGGTGGGGTCAACGAAAAGATAGAAGGTTTCTACAAGACTTGCAAGGTCAAGGGATTGAAAGGCGACGAAGGGGTAATGATCCCCAGGAGCAACGTCCAGCATCTCATGCTTAATGAGGAAGTGGTCGAGGCAGTCAGACGAGGCAGATTCCACATCTACCCAGTCAGTACAATTGACGAAGGCATGGAGACTCTAACCGGTGTCAAAGCCGGTCAATTGAAGAGCGATGGAACTTACGACTCTGGCACCGTGAACTACAGGGTCAACAAGCGTCTCGCCGAAATGTCTCAGAGAATGGCCGCACTAGCTGGTCCCTTAAGATTAGAGGAAGAAGCTCCTTCGTCTGAAATCGAGGCTCTGGCAAAACCTCCCTCTAAACCGTAAGTCGGACATTCCATCAAGGTTTGATAGTTCTTCTCATCAGTAGATGATGGGGTCCCAATAAACCGACCACCTTGAACTTCTGCCTCTCGAACATTGATTCAGTTCCGAACCAGAACCAGTTGGACCACTTTGACCACGCTTTCGCCGACTTGTGCGTCACAGGATACGCTTCGACCACTCCTCCACCCTTAGCCTTGATCGAACTCAGAGCCGCAGTCAGAGCAACCTTTGCGACGCCCTTCTTACGATAGTCCCTATCCACGAAGAAACACGTGATCCGCCACAGCTTCTCAGGGTCGTTCTCCAGGTTCATCCGCCGGTAGTTTCTTCCGTTGTCGATTCGAGGGAATTCTTGCTTCAATCCGTAAGCGCACCAACCGATCGGACTCTCACGGTCGTAGAGAAGAACTCCATGAGAACGGTCATCGTCGACTAGCGACTTCTTGTCTCTCCTGTTCTTTGAGTGCCTCTCTGTAGACGTCAATCCCTTCATCGTTCCACCACGGGGACGCTGATAGTACATACACCAGCAACCTCCTACCCCTCCGTGCTTAGAGAACAATCTCTCGAAGTCTGGCCAGGTATCGAGGCTCAACTCTCTGGTACTGTAGTTGGATTCGCTCGACAATGAAGGCTCGGGTAGTTGCGATGTCAGTGTCGGGAAATAACTTCTCTGCCGGCGAGCGCTGACTCGTCTATCGCAACGCCAATAGAGGTTCGAGCTGTGTTGTCACGTTTAAGAAGGGCGAACCCGTCATCGCTTCGCTGGTTTCTAATGGAAGCAGCTACAACCACAACCCGACCTCAACCGCGAGAATCTACGCTAGTGCACTTCGAGATCCCTACCAACGAGCCGGAGAAAATAGCTCGCTTTTACGAGCAACTTTTCAGCTGGAAAATTGCCAAGGTCCCGATGGGACCAATGGACTACTGGCTCATATCTCACAAGGACGCCGGTGAGAACGAGACCATGGGCGGACTATACAAGAAGACCATGGGCGAAACAGGATTTCTCAACCATTTCAGCGTAGTCAACATCGACCAATCCCTCGCCAAAGCCACGAATCTTGGAGCGAAGGTTGCAAAGGGCAAGGAAGAGATCCCGAACATCGGATGGTTCGCGATCCTCCAAGACCCAGACGGCAACGCTTTCGCCCTGTTCCAAGCTTCAGGCAGAATGTAGACAAAGACTCGCGTACCATTCCATCCCTTCTTTTTCTTCATCTCATAGCGGAGAGACTGGGCGATGTTTGCATAGGTTGGTGTGACCAACTCGTGCTGACGGCCGTCAACAAGAATGGACTTTCAAGCGGAAATTAGGAAAGTTGTTGACGCATTCATATACTGAAATCCTCGTAGTTGTGTAAAATGGATCCATCCAAACTTATCGACAATCAAATTGCGAAGCTTACCGACTGGCGTGGCAAAACGATGACCAAGCTTCGCAAGATCATTCACGACGCTGAACCTGAGATCACTGAAGAGTGGAAATGGCACACTGCAGTCTTCACTTACAAGGGACTCGTTTTAGCGGTGGGCGCTTTCAAGGGAAGTGTGAAAATGAATTTTTTCCAAGGCGCAAGTCTTCCAGATCCACACGAGCTCTTCAATGCCGGGCTAGATGCCAAAAAGACACGGGCAATTGACTTCTACGAGAGTGACAAGATTAACGAGTCCGAGTTGAAAGATCTCATTCGCAGTGCTGTAGCTCACAATCGTGCTGGGGGTAAGGGATAATCGCCGAGATTCCGTTTGGTCTTCTGTCGGGAGAGTCTGGATAGCTACTGGGCTAGTACGAGCCTCTCGAATAGCAGTTCTCGGGAGAGACTTGCTAGGTTGACCGGCGATGTGCCGTCTGGCTTGGCAACTTGCTGTCCTGATGGAGGCACTTCGAGGTAGGTTGGTAGGCGGGCCTTTATGCGATCTTCATACGTTGGAATAGTTTCGTTCTGGTAGAAGACGCCGATCGGGATTTTGTCTCCCCATTCTCTCGACTTTTCAATTATCTGCGACATCTTCTTCTCGACATCAACCTCGCTCATCATTGGCGTAATCCTCCCATCATAACCTGTAGGCTCCAGCTCGTATGGACGCGGTGTAGGCTTTTTCGTGAAGGGGTCTATTCGGTCTTCGCCGCCATACCATTCTTTTGTGTTGATATCGTTGTAGGTGGGACAGGGTTGGAGTATGACAACTAGTGCGAAGCCCTTGTGGGCGACCGCTTTTTTTACTGTCTCTTTGAGATGTTTCGTGTTGTAGGCGTAAGAGCGGGCGATGAATGTGAAGCCTGACGCGAGCGCGAGTAGTATTGGGTTGACGCTTGTGTTGATGTTAGGCATAGGTAGTGATTTGGTCTGCATCCCGAGTTGGAGCGTTGGTGAGGCTTGTCCCTTGGTGAGTCCGTAGACTCCGTTGTCGTGGATGATGTAGGTCATGTCGATGTTTCTCCGTCCTGCGTGGACGAAGTGTCCCACTCCTATTCCGAGCCCGTCGCCGTCGCCTCCTATTGCGATAACCTCTAGGTCAGGGTTCGCAAGTTTCGCGCCCTGCGCGAAGGGCAGAACTCTGCCGTGTAGTGTGTGTACGCCGGTAGCGTTTGTGAAGTGGACGATCTTTCCGGAACAGCCTATTCCGGAGAAGAGGACGAGCTTGTTGATGTCAATCGGCAGCTCGGTCAGTGCCATCTTGACCCCGGCTTCTATGCCGAAGTCTCCACATCCGGGGCACCAATCGTTGTGGACGTCTGTCCGGAGGTCTGAGAGTTTAAGCGCCATGGGTCAACACCACTCTCTTGTTTTGTGTCGGGTTTGAGATTATCCGTTTGACGCTCTCGTAGATCTCATCCTGAGTCATCGGTCTCCCATTGTACTTTACGATCTTGTTCTTGATGTCCATCATCGTCTTCTCCGCAATGACCTGGGCCATCTGGGCCGAGTAGTTCTGCTCAATGTCGATCGGGAGCTTGGCCTTTGACAGTTTTTCCCTAACACTCTCTGTCGGGAACGGATTTGCAAGTCGTATCTGCAAGAACTCCACGCTGATCCCGTCTTTCTCGAGAAGTTTCATCGCGTCGAGTATTGGTCCCTTCGTCGATCCCCAGCTGACAAGTGTGGCGTCAGCCTGTTTCCTGGTTGACGGGAAGAAGTTGAACTTCTCCATTTCAGGAATCTCCCGTGCCGCCGTTTCCAGTTTAGTCATCCGCTTATCCATCATGCTAATCCTGTTGAATGGGTCCTCCTCGATGTGTCCCATCTCGTCGTGTTCGTCTCCGCTGTTCCAGAAACGGTGTCCCGAGCCGAGGACTGCTCTAGGCGATACGCCGTCGGGAGAGAACGCGAATCTGTGGTATGGCTCGCTGTTCCCGTTCGTGGACCCGTTGTTCTCGACCATCTTTCCGCGATTGATCTTGACCAAGTCGGTTTTGAGTTGTGGGATGGTGACGCTGGTGTTTGCCATTGACTTGTCGATGAGGTGTATGGACGGCATCTGGAATTGTTCTGCATAGTTGAAGATTCGGATCGCGTCGTAGAAGCATTCTTCGAGGTCTCCTGAGCAGAGAACGATACGCGGGAACTCGCCGTGGGAGGCGCTGAGCACGAATTTGAGGTCTCCTTGTTCGTGGCGCGTGGGTTGGCCTGTTGAGGGTCCTCCGCGCGAGTATTGTGTTATCACTACTGGGACCTCGTTCATCCCTGCCCACCCTAGGCCTTCGACCATTAGTGAGAATCCTGGTCCGGAGGTTGATGTTGCGGCTCGGGCTCCGGCTAGTGCCGCGCCTATGGCCATTGTGATAGCAGCAATCTCATCCTCTGTCTGTGTGACGAGAACTGATCCTTTCTTTCCAGGTTGACCCCCGTCGAGGAGGTCGAAGTTTTCATGAGATTCTATGAACTCGCTCTCGTCGGCGGCGGGCGTGATAGGGTAGTACGTCTGGACTCTGCATCCCCCGACAATTTTTCCCAGGGCGACTGCTTCGTTGCCCATGAGTAATAGTCTGGGCTGGTTCTGTATAGGCTTGAGCTGGTACGAGAAAGACTGTTTCGGAAGTCCCTTGGCGATATCGTAGGCCATCTTGGCCCCGATCTCGTTCATGTCGATGACCTTCTTCTTGCTTCCAAAGGTCCTAGCGATCGACTGGTTGAGGTAGTTGAGGTCAAAGCCGAGGATCGCGAATGAGGCTGCGACCGAGAGGACGTTGACTATCCGTGAGACTTTGCTGAGCTGGTGTTCTCCAATCTGGGCGGCCGTCTTTGCGACTATGTCATTATACGGTATCGGGTAGAGGTTGACGTTTCTCTTCTTGGCTTCTTCCAGTATTCCTGCGACCGTTCCGGGCAGTCCCTGCTTGGCTAGTCTGTCTTTGACCCGGGCTACTACGGGCTGTTCGATGGTGTCGACTTTGTCTATCTCGATTGCGCTGAAGGTGGGGTCGTAGATTATTCCCCCTCCGGGGCAGACCTCGTCGGCGTGGCGGATGAGGGTCTCGGCGTCAAATGTGGCTAGTAGGTTGACGTTGTTTACCTGTGATCTTATCCTCTCGCTGTTCGCTCGGACCTCGAAATAGCTGTGTGGTCCCTTGATGCTTGAATAGTATTCTCGTGAGCCAAAGGTCCAGAGACCGGAGAGGGCGCAGGCTCCTGCGAATATGTTGGCGGATGAGTCGACTCCGCTGCCTTGCGGCCCACCGGTCATCCAAGAGAGGTCGTTTGTCTTGGCTGGAGCGTTGCTCGTCGATTAGCCCCCGGTCGCCCTTCCGTGTCCTACCGCGCAGTCGCAATCGCTGCTCTCGCTACAGTATGGGCAGGCGCACTCACAATCGTCCATTACGATTTCACAGTTGGGACACATATACAGTTCGCTTTTGTCCAGCACAATTATCGCGTTAAAAGGGTGCTTGTCTTCTCAATAAGGCTTTACGGAAGAATCGGTTCGGAATGCTCATGTCTTAACTGTGGAGGTTGCTCTTTGTTTCAAATCCTAATTCCTAGTGCGACTGATCTGTCCTTTCTTGTCTGTAGCCGGTGGATGAATCGAATTAGTCGGTATTGAATGCCGTATTTTGTCTTGAGAAGAGAGAACGCAATCTTCGCCTCTCCCTCGCCAGTTATGATAGCCTCGGCCTCGATCCAATCGCTCTTGGGGATGCCTCTTGCACTGGACGGCGCAATTCGGACGTTTGGGTTACGGCGAATTCTCTTTGCTTTCCCTGTGTCTGCGTTGGTCCTAACGTAGATGATTCCTTGATGTTCAGCAAACCAGACCGGAGTTCGAACTGGGTCCCCATTCTTCCGATAGGTTTCAATAACGAGGTATCGTTCCTCGACAAGATCTGCAAGCTTCGCCGCGGGAGTGTCGCCACTTGCTGGTTGAGTCGTATCTCGAGTCTCGATCCGGTTCTTCTTAGATCAGTTCAATATTCTCTTCTTTGAATCCAAGCTTAACGAGCTCATCCCTTGCCTTGGTCCGGTGATCTCCGTGGAGGACAATTCGCTCATCCTCGACATCGCCGCCCGTGCCGAGCGCCTCCTTCAGCTGACGCGCAAGGTCTCTCAGCGATGACTCATCTTTGGAGAGTCTGTGAGGCTCGACAATGGTCACTTCTCTTCCGGAGCGATGATGAGCTTCCAGTCTTACGACGAAGTGCTCTGATTCCCTGTCGATGTGTTTCAGTATGTCTTCGAACGTAAGATCTTCGCTACTCATTCAACCTCTCCCCTAAGCTTCAACCATCTGATGTGAGTGTTCGATCGTGTGATGGTAGTGTTCGGGTGGCATGAAGGACTGGAACGCTCTGTCCACGACTTCGCTCAGCGCCGGGTGAATGTGCATCATATCCCTTATCGGCCTGTAAGTCTGTTCGGGCGTGTACATTAATGGGATTATCTCGTGTATTAGGGTCGAGGCTTCGGGGCCGATGATGTGGGCGCCTAGGATTCTCTCGGTGTCTGCTTCCACGATTACCTTGACGAAATAGTCCTTGACGTTCAGCGCCTCCCCCTTGGCTGTGTCTTCATACTTGTGAAAGCCGATGAGCACTTTGTCCGTTCCATACTTTGCTATAGCTTCTTGTTCTTTCATTCCGACGCCTGCAATCTCAGGGTAGGTGAATATGGCGTGAGGCACAGCGTGGTAGTCTACTTTGACCTTCCTTTTGAGTATCGCGTTGTAGTAGACTATGGCCGATTCATAGTTTGCAACATGTTTGAAGAGATACTTCCCGTCCGCATCTCCAAGCGCCCATATGCCCGGCTGGGAGGTCTCCAGATATTCATTAACTGTAATCCATCCATCGGGCGTCGTCTTTATTCCAGACTTCTCGGGATGAAGGATATCAGTTATCGGTCCTCTCCCACTTGCAATCATTATCTCCCGTGATGTGACCGTCACCGTCTTCCCAGTCTTGCGGTCGAGAGCAACCAGCTCCTTCAAGCCCTGCGAGATTTCTCTCACTTCCTTCACTTCATGGTTGGTGATGATATTGATGTGTCGGCCCAGCACCTTCATTGCCAAGGCTGAGACTTCAGGCTCCTCTTCGGGCACAAACTGAGGGTTTCTTCCAATGATGGTGACTTTGGACCCCATGCATGCGAAGAAGTGGCCGAACTCTGCGGCAATGTATCCTCCTCCAACAATGGCGATGCTCTCCGGTAACTGTTTCATCTTGAACGCGGAGTCGCTCGTGTGATAGCTGATTTTGTCGAGGCCCTTGATCTGTGGAATGATTGTCTTGGAACCGATGCAGAGGAAGATCATCTTCGACTTGATCTCGGTACCCCTTACTCTCATGGTGTAGGGTGCGATAAATTCGGCGGGTTCATGATAGTAGTCGATATTCTTGGAATTTGATAGTCCCTCTCTTATCTGGTCGATGTCCGTGTAGATGAGCTTCCGCATCCGATCCATTACAAACTCGAAGCTGATTTTCTTGATCTGAGTGTCAATACCTAGTTCTCGCGCCTCTTCGATTTTCCGAACCAGTTCAGCAGGATAGAGTAGAATCTTGGACGGTATGCATCCCCTTGTAAGGCAGATGCCTCCGGGCTCGTCCTTATCGATAACAGCGATCCGAATGTTAGGATTATCCTGAATCATCGGCTCGACAATGTTCATCGCTGATCCGCTACCGATCACGATAAGATCGTATTCTTTCATACGAGTCGACGCAACTTCGAAGCAGATAAGCGTGTGGAGGCTAGCCCTTGGGTCACCCATCGATTGGGACGGTCGAGCAATTGCTCACAGTTATGAAGAAACACGACAAGCGCTCCTTGGGCGTCGACGAATGGAAGAACCTCTCAATCTAGCGCTCAATCTGATGGGAACTTTCGCGTTCGGCCTCAGCGGTGGAATACTCGCTGTAAAGAAACGAATGGACCTCTTCGGCGTCCTCGTGCTCAGCGTGTCGACCGGTCTCGGCGGGGGAATCGTGAGAGATCTGATTCTGGGACATACGCCGCCGGCAACCCTGACCGATTGGCGCTATCTTGGCACGGCCAGTTTGGCTGGATTCATAGTCTTCTTCTGGTACAACAGAATCGCGAATCATGGAACGTTCATAGCGACTTTCGACGCAGTTGGGCTCAGTGTCTTCACTGTCACCGGAACCGTCATCGCCCTCAATGCTGGACTAGGTCCCGCACCTGCCGCTTTGCTCGGCATGCTTACGGGAGTAGGTGGGGGAGTGTTGCGAGATATTATGGCAGCGGAAGTCCCGTTGATCTTTCGGAGCGAGATCTACGCGGTGGCGTCCTTGCTTGGAGCAATGATCATCATTATCGCTACTCAAATCGGATTCTCTGGGGTCCCGGCGGAGATTCTCGCCGCGATTGCAACCTTCACGCTTAGAATGGTCAGCTTGCGCAAGGGTTGGAGGATTCCCATAGCGATGCCAAGATCAAGATCAACCGAGAAGGGTTGAACCTAGTTTTGCACCTTGTAATGAACAACCAAATCCGGTCCATATTTCGACGTCCTGAGGAGCGTCAGTTTCACGGCATCTTTGACTAGGGCGACCCCTTTCCCTTCGACGAGACTCACTGCTTTCTCTCCTCCCAGAATTCTAGGAGTGATGGCGACCGAGACCTCGTCGACAAGGCCACCGCTCAACATGCTCCAGTTTAGCGCTCCTCCTCCTTCCAGGAGAATCTTCCGGATTCCGATCTTTCTCAGTGTCTGTAGGAGAATCTTTACCGATACTAGCGGTCCTTTTCCGCAGACAAAGACTTCAACTCCTCTCCGTTCAAGGGTCTCGATTCTGTTCTTTGGTGCTCTGGATGTTACGGCGACGATTGTCGGAACCTCTTCGGCCGTTCTGACTACGTACGAGGTGAGCGGTGTTTGTGCGTTGCTGTCTACGATGATCCGATGGGGTTTGCGCCCTCTTGCAAACTTCACTGTAAGTTTTGGGTCGTCTCTGAGCAATGTTCTCATTCCGACCATTATACCGTCGACTGAGGCTCTCAAGCGGTGGACCCTTCTGAGGTCGGCAGGCGACGACATTCGCGAGTCGCCATTGTATGTGGCGATTTTTCCGTCGAGGCTCATCGCAGCGTTGAGTGTCACGTAGGGGCGGGAATTCCGGCGAGCTGGCATAGCTAGTAGTCATCGGGGTAGAGTGTTGCCTAAAAGACCGAATCTGCTCGGCGTCTGATTAATTAGCGGCGGGACGTATCGAGGAGTGTGGGATTCGTTGCTAAGAGAAGATGCTACGTCCCGGCGTCGGGAACCGGAGTTCGGCATCAGTATTACGCCCTACAGTAGTAGTGCGGACGATATTTTCAAGATAGCAAAGACAGCCGACGAAGTGGGCCTAGAGATTATCGGTATTCAGGATCATCCGTACAATGGTAGTTTCCTTGATACTTGGACCCTGATTACCGCCTTGGCGGCGTCCACTAGGAAAATTAGGTATTTTCCAGACGTTAGCGATCTACCGATGAGAGCACCTGCAATCTTGGCAAAATCGGTCGCTACACTGGATATTCTAACGAAAGGACGGATAGAATTGGGCCTGGGGACTGGCGCGTTCTGGGATGCTATCCAGTCATGGGGCGGGACCAGGAGAACTCCTAGAGAAGCTGTTGCAGCGTACGAGGAAGCGCTACAGGTTATTTCATCTCATCTGGAACTATGGCAATGATCGTAATCGTGTAAGTTTTCCCGGAAAATATTACCGGCTGGAAAATGCCCAAGCAGGTCCGAGCCCCTATCATCGGATAAGCATCTGGACTGGCGCGGTCGGGCCGCGTATGATGCGACTTATCGGCAGACTAACGGATGGCTGGGTTAATCCGCTCAGTACCTACACGCTCAGCGACGAGATAAGGGGGCGACAACGACTTATCGACGAGTCGGCAAAGAAGAACGGTAGATCACCAGAGTCGATCAGACGAATCGCTCAGGTTGTCGGCGTGATCGATGATCATGAGCGGTCGGAGGCGTCTGAAAAGAAACCATTCTTCCTCCATGAAAAGAGCCCATTTGTAGGCTCCGTCTCACACTGGGTAGACTGGCTCGTCTCATCCTACAAAGACTTAGGATTGGATACATTCATCTTCTGGCCCTCCACGGAAGGAGAGGAAGAGAGCCAAGTTCGTATCTTCGCCGAGCAGGTCGTACCAAAAGCTAAGGAATCTATTAGGCAGTCGATACGATGACGTTCGACCGCGAAACGCGGTTGCTTGAGCTATGCCCATCGAAGAGTCCCAGCTCACTCCGCCAGGGCCAGGCGGTGCTGAGGTCGTTGCCCCATGTAGGGATTCCTGTCTCGTTTTCTGTTAGCGTTTACAGTTACCAAACCCGTTACCAGACGATAATTCGTAATCGTACTTGATTCTCGCGACGCAGAGTGCGAGTTCTATTTCTAGCTCTCCGCTAACAACCGTCTAAGGTTTCTTGTGGCCGCTCATCCACTTCTTCTCTTCACGCGTCGGAGTCAACTCGCATCCCGACGCCCAAAGAAAAGTCCTAGCAGTCGACGGTCCAACATGCTGAAACCGCTCTTGCACGGCCTCTAACATGCGTTCCTCATCCTTTCCGAATGTGTTGAGGTATTTCTGGAAAGACCCGAAATCTTTCTCTAGCTTCAAAAATTCACCTGCGTTATGAACAGTGGCCTGGATCTTCTTCTCGTTCCGGACAATGCCCGTGTCTGTCATGAGCTTCTTCACGTCCTTATCAGAAAACCGTGCGACCTTGATTATTGAGAACCCAGAGAACGCCTTCTGGAAGTTAGGCCATTTGTTTTCGATCACTTTCCAGTTGAGGCCCGCTGTGAAGAGTGATCTTGTCATTCGCTCGAAGTATTCGTCGTCGTTCTTCGGAGGCTTAGCATTCCAGTTAGGAGACACGGATTTGGGAAGGCCGGTCTAGATTTTAAGGATTGAACCCAGGTTCTTCGAAGCCTTTTCTACTCGAGCCCATCTTGCTAGATCCTCAGAATTGTCCGTGACAATGACTCCCAGCGCAACCATCAGTCCCCACGAAGTACTAAAAAAGTACAAGACCATCGCGGTCGTAGGTGCCAGCAAGAACCCGGCCAAGGACGCTTACACGGTCCCACACTTCATGAAGGACCACGGCTACAAGATCATACCCGTGAATCCGACCGCGGACGAGATCGTCGGCGAGAAAGCCTATCCCAGCCTCATGGACCTGCCGGCGGAACTGGCAAGCAAGGTCGAGATTGTCGACGTGTTCCGGCCCAGCGAAGAGCTACCCCAGCTGGCACAGCAGGTCGTCGACTTCCACCGCAAATATGGGCGGCCGTTCGTCTTCTGGGCCCAGCTCGGACTAGAGAACGAGGAAGCCAAACAGATCCTCGCGAAGAACAAGATTCCGTATATCATGAACGCTTGTCTGAGGATCGTCCAGAGATCACTCTAGCTGTAAACTCTCACGGTTCGCTGCCGAGCAATCTTTTTCACTTGCATCAAGTAACAGAACTATCGGTCATTGTTCGTATCTATGCTAGGATATTGTCCAATCTGTAGGGAAGAGCTTTGGTCAGACTCGACGATGATGGACCCGTACTTCTACAGAAACCATATCGCACGACGGTACTACCTGGACCACGTTAACTTGAAACATAAAGAGTTCGCCGCATGGGATCATAAGGTTCAGCTGATCTATGGGCTGGTGGCTCTCACAACTGCTGTCTCAGCCTTGCTGTTCTTCGGAGCGTTGGGTGGTCGCTTTCCAAGCGTCTACACGTCCATTTTCGAGACCTTCTTTGTCTCATCTTTTGTCGCAATAGTCGTCTTTGTCTTCGTTGTAGTGAGAGGCAGAAGAAGATTCAGAGAAGTGTGGAATCAACAAAATGGCTTGTCTGCGAACACACAACCCGACGCTTAGTCGTCTGGTGGTTTGATGTAGATGGTGAGTGACGTATAGTGGTGGACATTCGAACAGAGCTACGCCAGAGAATCCATGACGAGGTGCGTTTCTCAGAGTGCCCAGTTAGTCCATGCTGCGCCTAGGGTATTCCCATGGTGTTGCCTATGCCGGCAACAATCACGGTATCTCCCGACTTGGACGCCGACAGAATTGTATTCTTGACTCGTTTTATTGCCTCGTCCACAGCCAGCCTGACCTGCTGTGTCATAGCTGAGATCGCTTCCTTGTTTGACATTTTCACAACTATGGCGATCATAGGGATGTGACGCTTGGATGCACTCTGTTCGATGTGGTATCTGTCTACTCCGGGACCCCCAATAGCGGCACCGACGCCTTCCGCGACTTCTCCGCTTGGTTCACCTTCAAATTTGAGGGCTGCATCGACCGTTACGACTAGGGTGGGAGAGTTTTGCTCTATGAGTTTCTCAACGGCAATTCCAGGCTTTCCGACGCTACCGCCTGGACCCTTAGCACGAACTAGGAGGAGGTTTCTGCCGTCTAGGCCTGTCTCGTACATTATCGTGTCCTGTTCGATCTCTCGAGACTGAGCGCCCTCGGCCATCTTGCTCGCGATTAGGGGGCCTATTCCGTCTCCTATCGGATTGCCTTTGGCAAATGCGTCTATTGCTGAGCTGTAAGCCTCGGCCTCTTCCATTATCTGAGGCATAGCCATCTGGAGCTGGTATAGTGCGAGGATTCCGCCCTGCTTCCTGGCTAGGAGGTAGAAGTGGCGGACCACTCTGTACATCTGATCCGCGCCGATCGAAATTTCCATCTGGTTGGAGAGTGTGTTGACCTCGGCCTCCGTTGCCGTAGTAGCGATGGCCTTGACCTCCGTCCTCAGATTATCATCGTAGGTATCTAGGATGTGTTCGAGTTTGCCCACGATCCCTGATGGATCCATGCTCACGGGTTGAATGGCGAACGACCCAGTCAATCTGTCAATGCGAGACTCAACGGCCTTTTGGTCGCCCTTGAATCGCAGGGCTGAGCTGAGAACACTATCGTGGGCAGCCTTTCGAAGCCTCTCCAGCTTGCCTAGATTCCGTTTGACGCCAACAAGCATCATGCTAATCTGGATTCGCTGTCCGTAGAACATTAGGACGATAAACGATCCAAAGTATGCGAGTTGGATGATGCTGCTGACGTCTATAAGGGCCATTGTTAGATCAATACTCCGTTCCGAGATATACGCGTTGCTTCGAACGACAGCACGTTGAAAATCGACGGTTTCTCGATGCTTATCATCTTATCGTCTCTGGACGGTCTGCAAAGGCGTCTCTTGGAGCAGTAATCTAGTCACTCGTTTGGTACCGGTTCTGATGAATCGGAGGTCCACTTCTTCGCTGATGGCGTGTTTGGAGAGGGCAGAGAGCACGTCTTTCATCTGATTGATGGTCTGGGATCCGATGCCGATTATGACGTCTCCGACTCGTAGTCCGGACCGGTATGCGGGTCCTCTGGCGTCCACTTCAACTACTAACACTCCTGAGTCGGCTGGAAGGTCGTATCTTCTGGCAAGTGCTTCGTTAAGGGTGGTTCCATAGATTCCCAGCCAGGGTCTAACAACCCGGCCTCTCTCCCGGATCTGCTGCATTACCCACTTGATCGTGTTGACTGGAATCGCGAATCCAACGCCTTGGGCGTAGGGTATCATGGCAGTGTTCATTCCGATGACGTTTCCGCTGATGTCAGCGAGCGGTCCTCCGCTGTTGCCCGGGTTGATCGCGGTGTCTGTCTGGATTAGTCCTTCAAAGATGAAATCGGCACCTGGCAAGGGTCTTCCGAGTGCGCTGACGACGCCTAACGAGACTGTTGGTCCTCCCTGTAGCCCAAGAGTGTTACCGATTGCTAGGGCGAGTTGTCCGACTTTGAGTTGCTCTGAATCTCCTAATGTTGCGGCTGGGAGGTTCTCTGCCTCAACGTGAATAACCGCAATATCGGTGGACGGGTCGCTTCCGACCACTTCTCCTACGAAGGAGCGTCCGTCTTTGAGGTGAATCTGAACCTTGGCGGCTCCGTCAATGACGTGATTATTCGTAATGACATATCCCTTCGAGTCGATGATTAGTCCGGAGCCTTTTCCTTCGATGGGTACAACACCGTACGCAAAATCCCGTGTTACTCTGACGCTGTCTATGCTAACTACGCTCTCGCTGAGCTTTTCGACCGCTCCAGTAATCTGGCTCTCTAGAGATGTGAGTATTGACATAGTCTAGAGCCCCCAGCTCGTCTTTCCGACGGGTCTGATTCTCACATAGAGATAATCTCCTTTTTCTTGTGATTCTGCTTCTCCAGTTATCTCGACGCCCCTTGGGACCCATCTGGTCGGCGAGTCCACATCGTCTACGAGCAAAGTAACCTTGTTTGGTGACACATCCTGGAATCGCTCACTGTATTTGAGATTCCAACCGCTGAGATAGAAGTAAGCGCCGTCAAATTCGAAGAGTACTGGCATGATGTGCGCCTGAGTATCTGAACATACGAAAGCAAGTCTTCCAAGACTTCTCTCCATTAGATACCGAAGTTCCTTCTCGGTGAAGTCGGCCCCGGTCGTTCTTCTCGTCCTCTGAGTCATCATTTTCTCTAACAAGCCCTAGCATCAGTCGGGCTTATATACTTGGTAGTCGTAGCAAACCAAGTAGGTGCGAAATACTTGAGTAAGTTAACCCCGGTTGACCAAGACATAACAAAAGAGCAGTCTGAGGAGTGCCACCTCCTTCACTCTGCCTGGAACGACCTCACCAAGGTGTGGACCCTTCCAGTCATCCATGCTCTGAGCCTCAAGCAGCCAGCTCGATTCAACGAGCTTAAGCGAAGAATCCAGAACATTAGCGCAACGAGTCTCGCGGAGAGGCTGAACGAGCTGGACCAGAGAAAAGTGATAGAGAGAAAGGTCTACCCCGAGACCCCGCCACGGGTTGAGTATGCGCTCACGAAGAAAGGGGTAGAGCTCTCGGTGATCCTCGGGACCCTGGCGGAATGGGTCATGAAATGGGACAAACCGTCGAACAACACCACTCGAGCCAACGATGAGAAGGTTCGAGCCGCAGTACGTTCTAAATAATCGATCTAATAGATTTCAATATGGTCTTCTGCGAACCCCATCTTTACTAGTTCATCCTTCATTCTGCTACGGTGGTCCCCTTGCAGCATTATCACGCCCTCCTTTGCAGTCCCGCCAGTCGCCAAACGGGCCTTCAACCGATGAGCAACCTCGTCGAGTGACCGTCCCGTCTTGGGCAATCCCTGCACAATCGTCACAGGCTTTCCCCATCTTCGAAACTCTACCCTGACAACGAGATGAGTCTCGCTCTTATCCAGCTCCTTTAGAGCTGCGTTGAAATCGAAATCTTCGCTCAAGTCTCGACTCTGTTGATGTGGACGTTGGATTTACGCTAATCGATTCGCGTATGCGAACTAGGTAGTGTGCATTTCGAGCACGACCTGCCCAGAGAAGTCGTAGTCAGGAGCTTGCAAAACCATGTGGAAATTGATGGTAGCGAAATCGGGCACCGTGATAGGTACGCCGATGGTCGGGTCGAGAGTGAAGCCCGGCGTGGACACGCTGAACCAATCGATCGTGTGCTGTTGGAACAGCCCTAGGTTGCTCAGCGAGAAAGCCAAGGTCATCCTTCCGCCGCCCCATGTGAACATCGACCCGGAAACCGTCCGCGGTGAAAAGCCGAACCAGATCGAAGTGATGTTCGAGTCACTGCTTCCAGGCGGGTAGAGAATGTTCAGCGTTACGTCACTCACTGAGACTGTGTGAACCGAGGCTGCGACCACCGGAAGAATGGCGAATAGTCCGAAAATGAGGATCATAGTAAGAATACTGGATGGTTTGCGCAAAGCTTGAAGGATCTTTGTTTTCTTTGGCGGAGAGACCGGAGAAGTCTGAGCATTCTCGCCGATGACTGTCACTATCCCGCTAGCTTCGTGGGAAAGGGTGACTATCGGCTGCGGCTGTGGTTTGAAAAAGTATGATCGGATTCGAGGAATGATCAGAAAGGTCAGAACGATGGGATCGAGGAAGATTCCCCAGACAAATAATCGTTCAAATGCTTGGACAATGCTAGTAATATACGCGAGGAGATAAATAATGACTGAGAAAACGTACCCCCAGGACTTACCTGCCATAAAGCCGATTCCCGATACAACCATTCCGACGCCCGCCAATGCTACCAGAGGCCAGAGATTCCCATTTTCAAATGCGGATGCCTGTGGAGCAAGCGCTAGTGCCGCAAAGGCAAGAAGTAGGCCAAATACTATGCTGAACCCTCCAAACAGCAGGATTTCGATCGGCTTTTGCCAGAAAGACAGACCCTTAGCGGGCCCAGTGGACTCCAAATTGCCGCCGACGAAGCCAAATCCTCTTCTCAGGGCCTAAAAAGCTAGACGGCGGAGGCTGTAGGGACCGAGCTGAGTTCATTAGGTTCTTTCTGCGATTCCTACAAACCGGTCCAGATACTCAGCCAATAATTTCCGGTACTGGTTCGCCACCATGTCCTCCCTCAGATTTGTGAGCGTGTTTCGGAAATAGTCGAACTCTCCTGCGATGTCCGGAGAAACCTGGTCGAGGAACATCTGATTCGCCTTACCAGCTCGTTCTCCAGTATCTTCGATCCTATGCCTTTTCATCTGTGCGAGGGCCCTAGCATTATGGGCCATTATCGACGCGTTGACCCAGCCATCCATTGCGGGATCGCGTGTCTTAGCTGGCTCATCCTTTACCCAGTCTTGAAGGAATCTGGTCATCTGGTCCGACGCCATTATCGGCGAATTGCGAAGCACCTTGAACGAGATATCGTCGGCGTACAGGTCCTGAATGTCGTTGAGTAGGTCGTGCACAATTTTCTGCTGATAGTCACGCAGGCCCACCTTCGTCCCAAGATTGTCAATCGCCTCTTCCAAGATCTGACTATTGTGGGAAGGATGGTTCGTCCGTATCCTGTAGACGTGCGACATCTCGTGAACCAGCAATCCCTCTAGCAGTCCAGACCCTACCGCTCCACCAGACACGACTATCGTAAAGTTGCCTCCCTGGGGCATCGTGTATCCCATAAACGGTAGCTGCGGATCGACGACAACTTTCACTTTCGTACCGATATCGTATCCGGCCTTCCTCATCATCTCGATAGCTGTCTGCCGGGCCATCCGCACTGTTTCGTCGGCATCTTCGCTGTTCTCGAGTCTCTGAGAGGTTGAGGTCTTCGCACTAGCCATGGGGGTCGTGTCACAGTCCGATTAGATGGTCGATCGAAAAGGTTCCACCGCCCAAGAATGTAAGGGCGAGAGCTGCCAGGAGGAGTGTTATGTCAATTTCTAAGCCGCCTTGGTATTTCTTCTTGATCTTCGTCACTGACAGCCAAGTTGTGGATAGCATCCAGAGTGCGGAGAGAAAGGCAATGACTGGAGTCAGTATGCCGAGAATCAGTCCGAGTCCACCGAAGAATTCGACGACTCCTGCGAATGGAATCAAGGCTGTGGGCAATCCCATGCTCTTCATCCAGCCCTTGCCTTGTTCACTCTGTTTGAGTTTTGGATATCCGTGAATCATGAACGCGGATCCGATTGCAAGCCTTAGGATGATGGATGCGAGATCCACGAATTGGGCGAATAGCATTACTCTCTATTCTCCGCTTGTTTCTTGTTTGGCGTTTCGTGAATATTGTTCATCATACTCGTAGACGCTACGAGTCCATGTTATAAATCAAGTAGTCAAAGGCTACCAAGTAGGTTGCAAGAACCTTATCAGGTAAACCCGGTTTAACCTTCCTGGCTTAAGCTTCGATGAAGATTCCTTCAGGTCCTACCTTCACAGGATAAGTCTTCACCTTTAACGTAGGTATCAGGCTAAGGCTGCCGTCCAGGAGGTTGTATTTCCATCCGTGCCAGGGGCACGTGACCTCGTAGTTTCTGACCTCGCCTTCCCCGAGGGGTCCCCCTCGGTGTAGACAATTGTTCGAGATAGCGAAATATTGGTCTTTGACGCGGAAGAGTGCAATGTTTCTGCCTTCGACGTGTATGATTTTCGAGCCTCCGTCCGCGATCTCATCGGGTTCTGCGACTTTGATTTCTTGAACGGGACCCGTGGCTTGTTCTTGACTCATCAGATCGTATGTCCTCCACGCACCGCGATCGGCTCCTCCTTCTTCGGCAATGGCCTCCTCTCCCTAGTATACTGGGTAAGCCAGTCCTCCAGCGCACGAATCTGGGCGTCATCTGTTCCCAGGGCGATGAGCTCCGCCTTTGTCAAGTGGACGGTCTTGAGAAGAACCTGTTCCATATGTGAGGCATGCGACTCGGTCGGCGGCCTTGGTTGGGTCTCGGCCAGATACTCGAAATCTTCCTGTAGGTGTTCGATCTGAAGTACTACGTCGTTTGTCATATGTGCGATTTCGACATCGAGCACGTTACTGTAGACTCCAAGGAGTGTTTCAAGATCTGACTGTGCGGTCTTGAGCTTCTCGATATGCAACAGCAGCACGTCTTTCGGAATCGGGCTCTTCTCTCGGGACGCGCTCGTAATGTCAATAACGAGTGTGATGAGGAAGGTTGTGAGGAATCCGACGCCGAGCTTAGATCGCAGCCGTTCTTTCGCTAGCTTCTCTATAGGTCCCAGTTTCTTCTTTTCGTTGTTGTCGATTATCCGGTCGACTATCAGATACGTGATGGGGAGTGTTACTGCTAGGCCGATGAAGGCGGCGATGACAGAGAGTTCGATATCATCAAACGTAATAGGCAAGGATGGGGCTGACTAGCTCAGGCTTCCATATTTTTGGCTTGTAGAATCCGCGAAAGATTAGGGGGAGAGGGAAGAAGACTAGGGCTCTGTGATCTTGATGGCCTGTACGGGGCATTGAATCTCGCAGGCTCTGCAGAAGATGCAGTCATTCTCCCGAGCCGGATCTGCCTTCCACGTAGCTAGCGGGGCCTTTCCGCTATCGTTGGTTATGCTCTTGTCCATCTTCTCTTGTTCTCCAGGCAGTTCCATTCTGTCGAAGACGTTGACTGGGCAGACTGTGATACAGATACCGTCTGCGATGCAAATGTCAAAGTCCACTCCCACGGCTGATCCGTGAACACCATACTCCTTGCTGACTCCATCTTTCCACTTCAGTTGGTGGTCGATGTGAGTCTCTTTTACCGGCCATCCGTTAGGGAAAGTCGGATCCTCTATCAGTTTTCGAACTTCGCCCATGGCAGACTCTTCTGACTATCGGCGAGGGTGTCGGGCATATAAAATCGTTGAATACCAATTGTACACTACCCAGCTCTTCCAGCAGGATTTCCTGCAGTTCTCGGTCGGTGAAACCTAGTTGTGGCTTTTCAGGAATTCAGGGCCGCAAAATCTTGTCGTGGAACCAAGTTCTTCTTCGATCAGGAGTAGTCGGTTGTACTTGGACGTCCTTTCTCCTCGGGCTGGAGCGCCTGCCTTTATCTGACCTGCTGCCAGCGCAACTGATATGTCAGCAATGGAATTGTCTTCGGTCTCTCCAGACCTGTGGCTTATCACCAGCCCATAGTCGGCCCTTCTCGCCATCTCTACCGCCTCTATCGTTTCCGTGAGGGTCCCAATCTGGTTGATTTTCACTAGTAAGGCGTTTGCTGCTTTGACTCGGATTCCTTGGACGACGCGTTTGATGTTGGTGACAAATAGGTCGTCTCCGACAATCTGGACTTTGGCTCCAAGCTTTTTGGTGATTCTCGAGAAGTTCTCAAAGTCTTCGTCATGAAAGGGATCTTCTATCGATTTTAGTGGGAATTTTTCTTGAAGCTTGACGTAGAGGTCGAGAAGCTTGTCGCTGTCGATCTCTCTTCCATCAACTTTGTAGGTCCTGGCCTTTTGGTCGTAGAAGCTGTCTGCAGCGGCATCTATGCCTAAGATCACGTTCTGGCCGAGAGAATACCCCGCTTCCTCGACCGCGTCATTGATCTGGCCCAGCGCGTCCTCGACACTGTTGATCGGGGGCGCGAATCCGCCTTCGTCTCCAACATTGATGGCGGATTTTCCATACGTTGCTTCGAGCCTTAACCGTAATGCGTGATAGACTTCGACTCCGCATCGAAGAGCGTCTTTGAAGGTTCTGAACCCGGCTGGGATAACCATGAACTCTTGGAATGAGAGGTCATTCCCTGCGTGTTTTCCGCCGTTAATGATGTTCATCAGGGGTAATGGAAGGCTCGGCTTCCGTCCCTCGGCTAGCGTCCGATAGAGAGGTGACTTTGCTGTGTCAGCGGATGCGCGTGCAAGAGCAATCGAAACCCCGAGAATTGCGTTAGCTCCGAGTCTCCTCTTGTTCTCAGTCCCGTCCAAACTGATGAGTATTCTGTCAATCTTCGCCTGTTCTCGTGATTCCATGCCCAGAATCTTTGGACCGAGAATCTTGTTCACGTTCTCCACGGCCTTCTGAACTCCTAAGCCAGCGTACCGTTGCCTGTCCCCGTCGCGGAGTTCAAGTGCTTCAAGGCGGCCCTTCGAGGCTCCCGAAGGAACAGAGAATCGTCCAAACCCGGCCTTTGTGTAGAGGTCGACTTGGACTGTGGGATTTGCTCTGGAATCTAGGACTTCTCTCGAGACAATCTTCTCAATTTTGAACTCGGAGCTTGCCAATTTTTTCTACGGTCGAAGTCTTTCCTAGCCTCCTTTTACTGCTTTCCAGATCGGTTCAGGTCGAAGCTAAGCAACTGCTTTGTCTGACTAGGTCTGTCGAGTATTCTCGCGTGTAACATCATCCGTATTCGTTGAGAGGGAGTCTCTTTGTGTAGGAATGCTGCTTTGAGAGCCGCATTGGTCTCTACTTTCCAGGATACTGTGTCCTACTGCTTCAGGTCAACCCTTGAGACCATGGGGTCGAGTGTCCGCGATGTTGTGTACGATCATCTGCGGAGGAAGGGTATTCCAGAGTCTGAGATTCCTGCCCAATTCGATGATGTGGTCAAGGTCCTAAACGAGTCGTTCGGGGGATCTGCTCGCGTGATCGTATACAAGACCTTGGTGGAGCTCTACCAGCAGTATTCGATGAGGGTTGATTTCACTTACCAGGAGTCGCTACGGGACCATCTGTCCATGTTACGGGAGAGGGTTGTGGTGGATCACATTCTCCCTAGGAGGGTTCAGCGGGAGGATCCGAGCCTTGAGGGGCGACTGCCCTTCGTCCAGAGTATCTTGCCTTCGAACTCTCGTTGATCTTACGATTCTCCTGGCTACTGGAAATGGTTTAAGACTCGTCCCGGTCTTGGTCGCGGGTTGCGCCGGGATGGCTGAGTGGTTAAAGCGACGGCCTCGAGATCCCACTTGGATATTCGTCGATTGACATGACAGCCGTTGGGCGTCACGCCCTCGTGGGTTCGAATCCCACTCCCGGCGCCATATCCGTCGCGTAATACTTTTCAAAGAAGAGAACAGGTATCAGATGAGCGAAATTCGCATTTGAATACCTACTTCCTCGCCGTGGGATTGGCAATTCTCCTTGCTAGCGCTGTCGTCATAAGTCCCTACTCACAGTTTGGAGCATACTTGAGAAGGACTGGGCGGCCGGTAGTCCGCTATGGCAAAATCAGCGTAGCTGTTGGTCTTGTCCTCATTACCATAGGATTAGCCCTGCCCCGTTGAAGAGCGATAGATTATGCTCGCTGGTCTCATCCTCCCATCCTCTTGAATCTCCAGTGTTCTTCAGCAATCCTTTTTCCCAAGTCTTCCACTTTTCAATTGGGCAACAAAGACTTGAAGCCTCGAACTGGGAGTTGGCGTGTCTTACAAATCCTCTTTACGATTAATCTGGCGGTCTGGGTAGCGGTACTCATCATACACTGGCTGGGTCTCGGTTCTTTGGGTCTCGGTTCTTGGGACCTTCTGTCAATCGCTTTTCTTGTCACGCTCTTCTATTCGGTATTTTCGTTAGCCTATTTGCATCTCTACCGTATGCCCCAGAAAAAGAGTTCCCAGAGCACGTCCTGAGACACTTTGGGATTGTAGCTGAGAGCCGAATCCCACTCCCGGCGCCAACAAAGGATTGGCTCTGGACTGAAAGTGTGAAGGAGTTTTTTTGTTCTGACATACCCCGGGGGGGTCGAGAAAGAGATAGTAGAAAAACAATAGTTAGCGGAAAAAGAAAGATAACAATTCGGACGAAAACACCAATTTCTTCGAACCGCAGCTTCTGGAAGGTCCCAAGCGGGTCCAGCACGAAGAAACTGGAGCCCGGTTTTCAAGAATAGTTGAGATCTTTGTCAGACTCGCCCAGAATGAACCCTGATCCGGAATCGGGGCAGGCGATTTGAGATCGCGCAGTTTGCGCGTTGACCAGTACGTTGAGCTACACGATGTCGAAAACCGTCGACCGGCTGATTCTACGCCCTGTTTCGCAAGACTCGCCTAGAACAGTTTCAACTGGCGGGACCTCCCTCTGAAAAATCTCAAAAGTAGTTGCTCCTCGCGACACAAAGGTACAGTTCGGCCCCTCGTGAATTGGGCGGGTCTTCTTACTCTTTCTTCTTGAAGTGTTTTTCCCAGAAGCCTTGCTTTCTCTTTGCGATTCTCGAGGCACGCTCTACGCCCGCGTCAACCTCACTCTGATTCGCCCCGGGAGACTGAGATTGCGATGGCTGATCCTTGACCGGGCTCATAGCCTTCGGCGGAGTCTTGAGTTCCTCCACTGGCATCGCGCTCTTGGACAGCTTTGCCTCCTCAACCATAGGCTTTGCAGGGTGGTCGGCTGTCTCCTTCACCGGGTCCTTGCTGGGCTCGTTAACATCGACGGTTTCTTCTGCAGTCGGTTCCGTGCTGGTTATTTCGAATTCGCACTCAGGCTGGCCTTGCGAGATGCACCTAGTCTCACGTGCTTGGACTGTCTTGTCGAGAACCTCTGCAAAGAGCCCCGCAAGGAAGCCGCTGGTGAACATGCAATTGGGATCCTCAGACGAGCCGTTTTCCATTGCCTCGAAACAGTTGCTGATCACGACATTGGCATTCGCCTTGTCGAAGTCTATCATGCGAATCTTCACCTTTCCCAGTCCGAGATTGGTATCTTCGAAGGCAGAGTGTACTAGATTCTCTAGCGCGGCTCTCTGTTCCTCCCCCGTAGAGGTGATGCTGTCGCGGAAGATACTGCCCTCGTGAATCCCTATCCCACTGGCCAGATAGGAGAGGAATGGAGCGGCTTGGTCAGCGACGAGACGTTCTAGTCCGTCTCTCATGACTCGGATGACGTCTCGGCGTAGAATGATCATCTTCTGCCCGAAGAACGAGAGCTCTCCCTTGCTGTCGTTGAACCGCAGCTGGTTTACGGATCCCACTAGTCGTCGCAGGTCCCAGGCGTTCGGCTTTCCTTTCGGACTAGTTTGCAGGTTGTGTCACCTCCGCAAGTTCATTTACCAGCATCTCAGCTGCCTCGTTTATCTTGTGGGCGAATGCTGAATCAGGATTGTCAACAACGAACACTGATCTGCTGAGGTTGTTGATCACGTCCATCTGGAATTCGAACGCTTGTAGAAACCTGGACTTGAAGAGGGTCGCAAGCTCCCTGCCGACCTTCACCGCGTCTTTGATTCTAACTCCCGGCGGCACCATGTTGAGCGTCAGGAACGTAGGTTTCTCAAACGTCTCAGCCAACAACACCATGACCGCTGTACCGAAGAGATCCTGTTGGTCGACTCTAGAGACAAGGACTAGAACATCGCAGCATCCCATCGCTAGAACCGTATCGTTCTCGACTCCCGGATGAGTATCGACGATGATGTAATCGAGGTTGCACTGTTCGCCCACCTTCTGTAGCGTATCTTGGAATAGTGACACCTCAAGTCCCGATTTCAACAGTCGCAACATGTCCTCGACCTTGTTGCTGGCTGGGCAGAAGAACAATCCTCCCTTCATCTTGGGAAACCGGGGCGTGAGATCTATTATCACGTCACTTGGAGTCGCGTCGCCGAGGAAGATATCAGTCATTGTGGCCTTGACCTCTCCCTTCTTGAGACCAAACAAAACGTGGAGTCCCGGTCCGGAGAGATCCAAGTCCATTACTCCGACTCTGTGGTGAAGCGCGAGGGTTGCAGCAAGGTTGGCCGTTAGAGTTGTCTTTCCAGTTCCGCCTTTGAATGAATGGACGGCTATGACCTTAGTCATCTTTATCCCTCTTCAACTGGTCTTTTACAGATTGGAAGAATTCCTGATTCTCAATCCGTCCCGCCTCAGACTTGACCGCTTCAAGGTCGATCTTCAATTTCGCATGCGTTACCTTATGTCTCCTGATAGCTAGAAAGCCCCCAGCCAGAATCGCAGCTATCAGTGCCGCGAGTATCCCGAAGTAGTAGAGGGGAAAAGAGACATTTCCACTCGAAGATCCGCTCGACTGAACCATAACAGCTGAGTTGGCGGTTGAGGTCTGGCCTCGGTTGTCTGTGACTACGACGGTAATCGTGTAGGTCTTGGATGCTGTTGATCCCGTTGAGTTGTAAGCATGACTATCAGAGGTAGCTGCGTAGTTCAAAGTGTCGATCTTTCCGTCACCCCAGTTGATACTCGTCGTGGTGATGGTTCCGTCCGGGTCAGATGCACTTATCGTAACCGTTACCGTTTGACCCGTACTGGTGGTCGTTGTCGATGGAGTGAAGCTGACCGCCGGAGGCTGGTCGGTAACTGTCACCTGAGAAGAAGTTGAAGCCGTCTTGCCGCTATTGTCAGTAACCGTCACAGCTATTGTAAAAGTGTTCGATGTGGACGAACCGGTCAGCGCGTAAGTGTGGCTGTCGGTAGTAACCGCGCTGAGGTTGTCAATTGTCCCGTCACCCCAGTCTACTCTTGTGGCCGTAATAGTCCCATCTGGGTCCGAGGCATTGATTGTGAGTGTTACGGTCTGACCTGGACTCGGCGTAGTCGGAGAAGGCGATGAAGTTACCGCAGGGGGCCGGTCTGTTATTGCGATTTGCGAGGAGGATGAAGACGAATATCCCCCGTTGTCCGTAACTGTGAGAGTTACAGTGTAATCTCCGGCGATGGCGTAGGTATGCGCGACAGTGGACCCAGAGCCCGATGTTGTGTCGCCGAAAGTCCACGACCAGGTGACAACTGTACCGTCGGGATCATAACTTCCCGTTCCGTCAAAGGTTATCGGAGTTCCCGTAGGCCCTGATGTGGTCGAAGGGGTGAAGGTGGCCACGGGCGGCTTGTCTTGTAAGGTTACAGCTTTCGTGGCTGAACCCGTGTTGGGAGGGTTGGGAGAATCTGATGCTTTGATTACGAGAGAGTAAAGCCCCCCAGGGTCAGAGGATTGTGGTGAGTAGCTCCCTACCCATTTCTGGATAGTAGTATCAAAGATGAATCCCGTTATGGTTCGATTGACTGGTGGAGAGCCGCTGTAGAGCAGATATGCACCGATCCCACTGCCTGAAGTTAGACTTGTTCCATCCGGATAAGTTATCGTGGCGTTGAACTTGACTTGTTGCCCTATGGGAACGTAGCTGGTCGCATTTATGTTGATAGTAAGAGTAGCTGGAATCAGTTGAGGCGTATTTGTCAGGACGGTGCTGGGACCCGCGTTACCATATCCATCACCGTAGGCATGAGCAGCGATCGTTGCTGTCCATGTCCCTGTCTGATTGTCTAGGAATGTCTTGTAAGTCGCGATGAATGACTGTGAGAGGCTGTCGTAGTTTGCTGTTAAGGTGATGTTGGTCCCGGTCGGTGGCGCTAAGGTTAGCAGTCCTATGCCTGTGTTTGCAAGTGATCCGTCTGGATAGGATGGTTGGAATGAGAATGACATTGTTTCAGTTCTTTGGTAAGTAGTCTTGGACGAGGTCAGTGTTGAAATTGTCATGATCGCCGCCGAAACGCTGAAACCCTGAGCGTCGGGCGGGCTCTTCTTCGTAGTTGTACCAGTAACCGTCACGATGTAGTTGTCTATGGTTGCGTTCTTTGGCACCTTCCAGCTAGTGGACACGATCCCTGCTGCCGTTGCTGGTAGTGTCTGGGAGAAGACAAGGGTTGATGTCGTGAAGGTTCTTATCGTGATACCCACACTCTCTGACGCGTTGTATCCGCTGGCACGAATGCCAACTGTTTCGGTCCTCTGATACTGGGCCGGATTCCTATCCGTTATTATCATGCCGAAGGGTGTGGATGCTACATTCGTCATCAACAGCGGCTTGATCTGGTTAGCCTGAGCATTGTAAGTGCAGCATAGCGAATTCGTTCCGATGAAGTTTGGACTGGGATATGTTATCAGTTTGCTGAACGATGTTTCTGATGCAGTAGTATTTTCAGTTACTAAGCTTGAGGTCCAGGTCTTCCCTGACGGGTCCTTTGTTTGGAAATTAAACTGATATGTCGTGCTCGGGAGAGCACCAATGACGGTTAGGACAAGGACAATGGTGTATCCTTCCTGCGTCACTACTGGAACTGGGGTCAGAAAGTATTGGGTTCCTGTTGTTGGCGCGTGGGCTTTGGGGAGAACCCCTGCCGAGAACATCGGCAGTACCATGGCGATCATTAGGAACAAAGCGTAACGTGTTATCCGAGTGTACCGCACAATATGCCTCCCCGTAAACAGAACTGTGAAGCACGGCCGTCTGGAACGGGACTAAAGGGTCGCGTAACTTCTCGTTCAACGCCAAGGTATCCAGTTCAGTCTTGGAGTTACACGATTGACCGTCAGAAGTGTTCACCACTTTGTCGACATTATGGCCGATCGTGGGCCGAAACCAATTCGGGGAAATCGATAAGAACCCCGAAAATGGCCAGGAGGCTGAGTGATTGCTGAACTTGAAAAATCTGACGGAGAGTGCGAGAAAGATGTTGGAAGGTAAGAATTTCGTATATTTGGCGACTGTAAATCCTGATGGGACTCCTCAAGTGACTCCCACCTGGGTCGACACAGACGGTAAGTTCGTGCTCGTCAACACGGCGATAGGCCGAGTCAAGCACCGCAACGTGAAGAAGAATCCGAACGTGGCTCTCGCCATTACGGATCAGAATAATCCCTACAACCTGGTTGTGATTCGTGGCAAGGTGGTCGATCAGTTGACCGGACGCGTAGCCGATGAACACATCGATAAGATGGCGAAGAAGTATCGCGGCCTTGACAAATACCCTAACCGCAGCCCTGGTGAGCAGCGAGTCATATTGAAGATCGAGCCTACCCGCGTTATCAGCCGCTAGAACTGCCCAGTCTTACTTAATCAGCCCGTATCCTGACTTTTTCGTGTTGGTCAACCTTAGCCGATCAGAAATCAGGTTAGCAGGAGCTCAGTCCTTCGGATTCTCATCCGATCTTCGCTTGATTGGCCTTAGATCTGGAACAATTTGTTCTTCCTGACCAATGGGCTTGAAGCTTTCCGCTATGAGCATCTGGAATCCTTCGAGCGCGCTGTCGATCACTCCCTTCAATTCTTCTCCTGCTGATATGTCCCGGGTGACCGCTCCGCGTTGGTTTACTATTCGTGATTTCTTTAGGACCTTTGCCATGTCGGCCTCAGCAAAGCCGCAGAGTTTCATGAGACTGATGAGGTAGAAGGAGGTTTTTCCATCTAGAGATTCCTTGGAGGCTCCAATGAGCTTTGCAAGCTCCCCCTTGTAGATGTTGCCCTGTTTCGTGATAGCTGCCCCGACGAGGTCTTCTAGGATCTGAGGAGGGACTCTGACAAGAATGGCCATTCCTAGCTATACCCCGTGAATTTGGATGACGCGGCTGGACCCTCTGACGGGGAGGTTAATTGGAAACAGGACTGTATTAGCCTACTCTAACCTATGTTTTCAAGCTGATTTATTAGAACTGGTTTTTCTGGGGCATGAGGTTATTAGTTTCATTGGCTCTCAATAATGTGGAGACCAACCGGGTCCGGGTGCGGCGAACATTGCCCAAGATTGAGACTACATGTTCACTTGAAGCATTCCGAAGATTCATGATCACCAGTACATGCAGGTCATTCATTCCGAACGACTATCAGTTGGACGCGCAGGTTTTTCCCGAGAGGTCAAGGGATCTTGGTACGATGTATGTCGAGGCTGAGGACAAAGTTACTCTCGGTAGAGTGAACGACATCAGCTTTGTCAAGGTAAACTACGTCCTCGGAATAATCTACAACTCGAAGAGCGGCCATACTGAGCTAAAATGGCGGCACATCCGTGGAGACCAAGGACGACTTTCTGGCGAAGCAAGCACCAATACAATGGTGAATCTCTACGAAGCTGGCGCACTGGATCGGTCATTCATCCGAACCATCGCTGCGAGAATTCAGTAGAAACCCCGGTAATTTCTTGAAGCGATTTCTTGTTTCACGAATAGCCCGTATACCTTTGGTTGAATCTACTTAGAATTAGCGCTGAGGATAGATCGTTTGAGTCGAAGGAAGGGTAAAACATCATTTATCTTCTATTGACTCGAAGCGCAACTCTGATGGGACGAGCCTAAATTTGCCTGGATTACTCGAAACCGGGATCGACGCTCTCGACAGGGTTCTACCTAAGGGGATTCCGAGGAACACAATGATGATCCTCGCTGGCGAATTAGGCACGGGCAAGTCCGTCCTTATGGGAGAACTTTTTTACAATATTTTGAGGAAACGCAAAGAGCCCTGCATCTATGTAAACTTCGAAGGACCGCCTATCGCCGTTGAACAGGATATGGAGGCCTTCGGCTGGGACATCACGCACTTTCTAAAATCTGGACAGCTGAAGTTTCTGGATTGTTTCTCATTCCGAATGGAACCCACACAAGTTCCACCTTACGTGCATTATGTGAAAGATCCTCGAGATCTTCACTCGGTAACAAGCGCGCTCTTCAACATGATGGACGAGATGAGGATGTTCGGTCGCGGAGCCGTCTTTGTTGATTCTCTGACTGAGATGTTTACACTGGTGCAGGAGGATCGTCCCCTAATATTCAATATGCTGGATGGTGTGAAGTCTTGGAGAGCAAAGGGGCCCAAGGAGAAGCTTGTGCCCTTCTTCTGTTCTCACCACACGCCTCTGCGCGCCTATGCGGACTTGGACGATCTCCTCTTCTATGTCGTTGACGGTATTATCGACATCAGATTCAACCCCGGATTCGCCGATAGAGGACTCCTTGTCAAGCAGTTCAGAGTTCGGAAGATGAAAGGCGCTCCCCACGAAACCTACTGGGTAACCTTCTCCGTCACGTCAAAAGGAGTAACCGAAATCCCGCTACCCGTCCCAGTCCTCTCGACTGAGAAGCCGCGTACCAGCAGAAAGAAGTAGCCCACTTCCCATCGGCTTCAACGAAGGGCCATGGCCGCTCACACCGCTCACCAGACTGGCGATTCGGACATTCATACTGGGCAGCCCAGAATCAAAGTTCCATACTCCAAGAATCCAGTTTTCGTGGCAGAAGGATATACGCCTCCAGTGGTCGCTGGTCGAAGTTTCGAGTATGAAACAACCCCTGAGAATGTGGATTATTGGCAGACGCTCAACTTGGCATACCGGCAGTACTTGAAGAAAGAAGCCGATACTAGAGCGATTGATCTTCGACTCCTTCTCGACGAGAGACGGAGCGGAGCCTTCCGATGCGTGGGGTGTAGCAAGCCGATGGTCATGAGAGAACTATTCGCCAACGGTGACCGAGTCTACCAGTGCCTCAACGGTGATTGTGTTAAGAGGATCATACGATACCAGTACCAGTCGCACACGGGCCGCATTGTCGAAGTAGCCTAGCCTAGACTATTCCCCAGAATAGGATAGTCTAGACACGTTCAGCAGAGGTCCTGCTACAGACAATCTAGCCAACGCCCTTATCACCAGGGCTAGGAAATTGCCTGTTCTATTCAATCAGCACCCAATCCGAAGATGCGGATAAATAGGGACAGACCCAGAATTACTAGTAGATGAAGACGAATGTCGGCTCAGAAGCCTGTGCAATCCGACGACCCGATAGAATTGCTTGCAGATTCCATGAACGTGTGGGTCGGAAAGCTCAGCGACATCGTCCATAAAGTCATAGACACCGAACCCATCAGGAACGTGATCAACTGGGCGAGAATGTACTCTCTCTGGCCCGTCAATATTACAACCGCTTGCTGTAGCGCCGAGTTTGGTGCGGCGAGCGGTGCCCGCCATGACCTCGAACGATTCGGTGTTCTACCCTACGGATCGCTTCGACAATCCGATCTCATTGTCATAGAAGGGACAATCACCAAGAAGATGGCAAAACGGTTGCGCATGATCTATGACCAGATGGCCATTCCTCGCTACGTGATCGCGATGGGCGACTGTGCCATCTCAGGCGGGCTCTTCCACGATTCATACAGTATCGTCAACGGGGCCCACGAGTTCTTACCCGTTGATGTCTTCGTCCCCGGATGCCCACCAAGACCAGAGGCTCTCGAACACGGAATCATCATGCTCCAGGAAAAAATCCGAAACTCCAAGGTGTATCCTCAGAGTTGAGCCTTACCCACGAGAGGGAAGACAGTCTCATCAAGACCTTGAAAGAGAACTTTCCCACCGACATCAAAGACGCAACGACGGTACGTCGCTCACGAATAAACGTCACAGTCGCTCCGGAGAAGATCGTCGACGTAGCGCTCTTCCTCCGAGACAAACTTGGCTATGACCACCCAACCGGCGTTTCCGCGGTTGACTACAACAGAGAGTCGCGTTTCGAAATAGTCTATCACCTAACCTCGATCACAAATCCGGCTCAGCGAGATATACTCATCAACCTAAAGGAATCTGTTCCGCGAAATACTCCAAAGGCAACGTCCCTCGTCAAGATCTGGCCGGGAGTCGAGAACTTTGAACGCGAATCCATCGAAATGTTCGGACTCCAATTCGAAGGCCACCCGAGGCCCGAGAAGCTGTTTCTGAACGACAACTGGGACGGGCCGCCACCGATGCGCAAGGAAGTTCGATTCCCAACAGACTGAGAAACATTGACCACCACCGACAAGCCAGCTCAAGAAAGCGCTCTAGGATCGCCTAGCCCAGACGAGCCGGGAGCTCAGACGCTCACCCTTTCCGTCGGTCCTCAGCATTCGGGCTCGGGCCACATGAGGCTCATCGTAGAGCTTGACGGAGATATCATCCTCAACGCCGAGCCGGACCCAGGCTACGTTCACCGTGGAATCGAGAAAATAATCGAGCTACGAAACATTATCCGCAGCATACCCGTCATCGAGCGTCCCTCGATTATCGATGCGTCAAACCTGAACCACGCATGGGTGAAAGCCATTGAAGAGTTGCAAGGCGTCGAGCCTCCAGCCCGAGGACAGTATCTCCGATGCCTATTGAATGAGATGAACAGGATCATGAGCCACCTCTACTGGCTCTCCATCTACGGCGTATTCTTGGGCCACACAACGATGTTCATGTGGCCTCTAGGTGATCGCGAACTATTCATTGATCTTGCAGAGAGTCTGACTGGCGCCCGCATTACGTACTCTTACCTCGTCCCAGGCGGAGTCAGAAGAGATCTACCTCAGGGCTTTGCCGAGGAAGCGATCAAACGGACAGAATACTTTGAAAAGCGTCTCGACGAATACGAGAACATATTCTTCAAGAATCCACTCTTTACGTCTCGCGCCAAAGGCGTGGGCGTACTCTCCAGGCAGAGAGCAATTGAACTAGGCGCAACAGGGCCCACTCTACGCGGGTCAGGGGTCGATGCAGATCTCCGCAAGGACGAGCCTTACGCGGCATATGGAGAGCTGGACTTCAAGGTTCATACTCGGCCTGACGGTGACTCCTATTCTCGGGTCATGGTCCACGTAGATGAGATGCGGGAGAGCAGCCAGCTAATCCGGCAGATCTTGAAGAAAATGCCCTCGGGACCAATCAGGCGGAAAGCTCCGATCGTTGTTCCCAGGGGCGAGGCTTACAGCAGGGTAGAGTCAGCGCGCGGAGAATGCAGCTTCTACATGATCGGTGAGGGAGGCGACAAGCCCTACCGTGCCCGCTTCATCACTGGCTCCTACCGCAACATGGCAGCGATCTCCGCCGTACTGCAAGGAGTCCGATTGGCAGACATGCCAACGTCATGGTGGAGCATAGACTATTGGCCGGTGGAGGCCGACAGGTAGACTCATGGCGCCGATCGTAGGAAAAGTTCGCGATGCAGTCAACAGCCTGCTAGCCTACACAACAGGCTTGCGACACCTATTCCATAAACCCTACACGCTAAAGTTTCCCCAACAGCGATACGCAGTAGAGAAAGGGTTCCGTGGAAGACACCTGCTGCATCTAGATAGATGTACAGGCTGTGGCATATGCGCTTGGATATGTCCCGAGAAATGTATCACGATCGTCCAGCGAGGGGACCGGTGGTTTCCAGAGTATTTCTACGGGCGTTGCTGTTTTTGTCACTTTTGCACCGATTACTGCCCCGAGTTTGCTCTAGAGGAAACGGTCGAATACGACATTGCAGAATATACTAGGAACCGGCTTGTATGGTCACCTGAGAGGTTGGCTAAAACGCCCGTGAAGAAGGATGACAAGTATGTCTTCAGTGTTGAGGGCCGGAGGGGTGCTTCGCAGGTCTCGGAGCAGGAGCACTAGACATGACGCAGATCGCTACTCCGCCTCAGACGTTGAAGCCGAGTGCAGAGGGAGAGGGCTGGAAGGCTCGTCCGATTAGACTCAAGATCTTCGGCAACCTGATCACAGAGGTTGTGAAGAAGGGGATATGCATGTACTGCGGCGCCTGCATCGCCTCCTGCCCCATCGACATTCTTTTCCACAGCGACAACGAGGAGCCGATAATGCGTGGGACCTGTGCCGCCTGCCAGGTCTGCTACTACAGCTGTCCCCGGATCGAACTTCCAGTCGCAGAGATCGAGCGGCGGGTCTTCGGAAGAGAACGCACAGCTGAAGAGGCGATTCTAGGAGTACACATCGGGTCTTACTCGGTCAGAGCGAAGGATCCGGAAATTGTTGCGAATGCTCAAGATGGTGGGGCTGTGAGCGCGCTGATGCTGTATGCGCTTGAGAAGAAGATCATCGACTATGCGCTAGTATCAGGCTTCACATCTCGCGAACCATGGAAGCCTGCTCCGAAAGTGGCTCGCACAAGAAAAGAGCTAATCGATAATGCTGGCTCTGAGTATACCCCCGGCGGCCAGATAGGCGGGATGGCTGAGATTGCTGTGCCGAACCGGTCTGTGGTAAACTTCCAGGAGGAGAGATTGGCGTTGGTGGGCCTGCCTTGTGAATTGCAGGGTTTTTGGCGTATGAATACTCACTGGATCGCTGCCCCAAAGCTCGGCCGTAACTTGGTCTTCACAATCGGACTGTTCTGTTCGAAAGTGTTCGATTATCAGAAGATGATGGTCGACTATGTCCAGGGGACGAGAGGGATAGATCTTGGGACAGTCACGAAGGTCAATATCAAGAAGAACCGGCTGCTGGTCTATGCCGGCGATCGGCTGGCGATTGATGAGCCGGTTGAGGTTCTTGCTCACGCAGCCCGAGAGGAATGCAATATCTGTGTCGACTATTCTGCCGAGTTAGCAGACATAGCGGTCGGGGCTATTGGATCAGCCGCGGGCTGGAGCACAGTATTGACACGGACCCCTAGAGGAGAGGATATTCTCAACGGGGCGTTGGAATCTGGATATCTAGAGATGAAGAAGCTGGACCCTGCGGGAAAGGCGATAAGGTTCCTAGAGACACTGTGTGAGAGGAAGAGACTAAGAGACCCATCCGCCTACATCCGACACTCTACTGCTTTCGCTCGGCCTGAGCCGAAGCTCATGGTTCTAGAAGCTCCGACCAAATAGAGGATCCGCCTCGTTACTTCAACGGGTGGATTAGGCCGCTCCGCGACTCTTCAAGCGTCTGGATCACGTGTGAGAGTGGATTGACGATCCTATGTTGATGTCTCAGGCCAAAAGCTCGAGGTGGGACGAGCATCTGTAAGAGATTCCTCATCGAGTTTCTTGAATCCTCCTCGGACGATGCGAGATTCGACTCTGTTGGGACCTGGGCATCTATTATGGTCGGTAGCTGAGGGGTTCCCTGCTCATGAGAGGGGCTTGCCTGAAAATGTTCCATCAGAAGGGCTTCGGGAGCTTGAAGACCGCAGGTTGGACAGGCAGGAACAGCCTCGTGAACCAAATCAGCCACCGTCGGCGTGTCGCTTGTGACGGTAATCGGCTGCAATATCGTATCTCCCCGAGGCTTGGACCGTAATCTTCTTCGAGCCTTTCTAGTTCTCGAAGACTGTACGATTGTCCTTCCACGTGACTTGGATCGCGATCTGGCGCGGATTCTTCCAGTCCTTACTGAGGTCCGAGGTCGTTTAGGTTTTGGCGCTGAAAGTTTGAGAGAACTGGTTATCAGGGAAGACAACGGTTTGACGCCCGCCTCGCGTACAATGGCTACGAACGAGATAGTTACGGCGATCAGTCCATACAGGATCTGTATCGAGATGTTTTCCAAGCTAATCATCTCTTAACTCAAAGGTATGTCTGTATAGCTCTCCTGTGCGCAACCGTCACAGATCAGTCTCCCGTGCGGCGTTCGTTGAATGCGGTCCACCTCGAGTATCTCTTGACCGCAGTCACGGCAGACAACCATACACTGACTCATTCGCTTTCACCGTCAATAGACACTCTGGACTCGGAGGGCGTATTCCCTACCTGTTACCAATCCCGAAAGACCAAGGTAACAGCCGCTTTAAATACGGTCAGGAAAACGGGCTGCAAAATCCAATATAGAGCGCCGGATTATTTGGCATTCTAAGAAATTCATCGATGTTCTGATCAGATCTCATCGGGACGAGAATGCAGTTTAGTTTTGGAGTCGTCTCCTGGTTATGAGCTTCCCAGCGCCATCTCGAGGTCAGGGGAGATCGCTCTGGAGAAGGTTCCCAACTACCCATGTCCCAGATGCGGTCAGCCCCAACTAAACGTGTACTACTCTGACAAAGCTGACAGCCGAGTCGGTGCATGGTGCGAGCATTGTAATCTGAAAGCATACTACGACGGCGAACAGCTTATTCCAATCGGATAGTAAGAATCGGGTTCGAACTGATACAGTCTATTCGGGAGGAGTTGCGCCCTCAGGAATATTGACAGTTAGCTCGCCCTCCACAAGTTTCCGTTGTAGTCGAGCGGTGAAGAGTTCCATATCTACGTGGAGGCTTTCAAGTCTCTGGACAGCGTCAGGCGTTAGTGTAGGCATCACGTTCTGGCCGCCGATGCGTCCGTAGGCAACGGCCTCGAATGGAAACTTTTCGCCTTTGTAGACCGTGTAGCCTGTTAGGAAGTTTGCAACACCGCCCCCAACACCGCTGGCCTCGTCCATCTGATCGATGAACACATCCATCTCATACTCAAGCGTAGGATCCTCTTCTCGCCTGAACGGGTTTGTAGTCTTGCTCAAAGTCTCACCCGTAAGCGGGCATGTCGAGCGGGTGCCACTGCTTCTCTATCAATCCCTTGATCCTCTCCCGGGACAACCATCCCGCGGCGATGTCAGCTAGGAGAAGTAGCGAGAGGGCATAGTCTGCAATGCTGAACCCGGGTCCGATCTTTGCAGATGCGTAGATGATGAGGCCGATTGCTGCGACTCCAAGTCCCAACAGAGGACTCCAAAGCCTTCTCTTCGATAGCATGTAAGTGCTGCCCAAGGTTCCTGCGGCCACAAGTGCGAATAGAATTCTCAGTTCAGTCGCGAGCGACTGGGGTAATCCAGAGGCTGATACGGCGAGAACAATGCTCCAAACGGTTGTTGCGAGAAAGAGAAGTGATGTGAGATTCAGAATGTTGTACTTTGACGGCGCGATGGTTGTCGCCGAAAGCGGGGGTGTGAAGCTGAACGGCTTTCCTAGCGCTTGGTATGCGTTGGTTGTGGTTGTATGCTTCTGGCCGGTCTGGACATCGACAGCTAGGTTTACGAATTTCTCAATAACAATGATCCGATGCTTGCCTATTCCACTCGCAGGCCCCGCTTCCAGATCGTAACTTGGTCCGACAGTTAGTTCGACCTTCGTGTCAGGCGTGCAAGAATGGGCGATTGTCATTCCAGGCTTCACCTGGGTTAGGGTCCAGTTGGACCCCTTGTCTCGAGTGCAGATGAGCGCAGCCCACTGAGTATTCGGCTCAATCTTCGGCAGACCCACTTCGGGCGCGAGGTCAGTCATACCATACCTCTTATCCTCGCAGAAAAGCTGGTCGCAGCCCCGGCAACGCCAGACGTCGACAGCACCCATGACATAATTGTTGTCGATGAGGTTGACGACGCCATAGTAAACGACATCGTGCTGATGAGTCTGCAAGACAGAGCCGTCGTCACCTCTGACGTAGAAAAGTCTTGGCTTAAAAATGAACATGCTCTGTCGGGAAAATCTCTTTTTCTACCTATACAGAAACGCAGATGGTCCGGAGTAATAGGCATGCTAGACATTCGACTGGTTAGAGAATCACCAGAGAAAGTGCGCGAGAATCTCCGCCACAGAGGCATGCCAGAAAAGATCAGCGAACTTGACAGGCTTCTACAACTCGACGCAGACTGGCGCAGAGAACAAGCCGAGGCCGACCGTCTCAGAAAAAGAAGAAACGAGATCACGCAAAGCATTGCGGCCGCGAGGAAGAAAGGCGAAGATGTCTCACCACTCCTGAAAGAGGCTGAAGCGATTCCGGATCAGATCAAAACGATCGAATCCAGAGTCGACAATTACAAACAGCAAGCCGACCAGATTCTGCTCGGCCTTCCAAACCTAGTGCATGAATCAGTCCCCGTTGGCAAGAACGAAGACGATAACGTGGAAATGAAAAAATGGGGAACGATTCCAAACTTCCACTTCAAACCGCTCGACCATATCGATCTCGGCCTGAGAAAGGGTCTGATCGATGTGGAGAAGGCAGGACAAGTAGCAGGCGCACGATTCTACTATCTACGAGATGATCTGGTCCGGCTGAATATTGCACTCATGCATTACGGGCTGGACTTTATCGCCGGCAAAGGATTCCAGCTCTTCCAGCCACCCTACCTTCTACATAGAAACGTCGTCGCGGGCGCCGTTGCCTTAGCTGATTTTGAAGATGTGATTTACAAAGTGGACGGTGAGGATCTCTACCTCTTAGCGACCGCAGAGCACGCTCTTTTGGCATTTCACATGGACGAGATTATAGATGGCGGAACGCTTCCGCTCCATTACGCCGGTGTGAGTCCCTGCTTCAGGAAAGAGGCAGGAGCCCACGGACGGGACACTAAGGGAATATTCCGGGTCCATCAGTTCGAGAAGGTAGAACAATTCATCTACTCAGGACCAGAAGATTCTTGGAATCTGCACGAAGAATTGCTCAGGAACTTGGAAGAGTTCTGGCAGACTCTAAAGATGCCGTATAGGATCGTAAACGTTTGTACCGGCGATCTCGGGGCGGTGGCCGCGAAAAAATACGACCTTGAAGCGTGGCTACCTGGACAGGGAAAATACAGGGAAATGGCGTCCTGCAGCAACTGCACAAGCTACCAGGCTGTCAGGTCTAGGATTCGTTACAGAGAGAAGTCTAGCGAACCAACCAAGTACTTGCACACTCTAAACAGCACTCTAGTAGCGACTGAGCGCGCGATCGTTGCGATTCTTGAGAACTACCAGAAACCGGACGGGGCTATTCAGGTACCCGAAGTTCTTAGGGAGTACATGGGTGGACAGGAAACGATTCCGGGACCAAGGGAGGTGACACCGTTTCACCAGGGAACCGTCCAGAAAACACGACTGACGAGCACTTCTTCAAGCCTAAGAAAATCAAAGGAATCCACCGATTAGATATAGGATTGATGCGGCTGCTGCACCTATGAGAAACGTTTCCAGTCCGCTCCTCCATGGTTTCCTTCCGACGACGCGCCCCTTCCAAGCTCCCACTAGGAACAAGAACAGAGCCGATGTAAGAGCGGAACCTAGCAACGCGAGCGTCACTGTTGTGAGAAGCAGAAAAGGAACTAGAGGGATTAGTGCGCCGACTAGAAACGATAGTCCAATAACTCCTCCCATCTTGATCGGATTCGACAGTTTCGCTTGGTGGACATGAAGTTCGTGCATCAGAATGTCCTCGAGGAACTTTTCCTTGTTTGAGGCTATTCGTCCGACGATCTTCTCCGCTTCTTCCGGAGTCAAGCCCTTCGCAACGTAGAAAGCTCTCAGCTCTCCCTTCTCTTCCTCAGGTTCTTGCTCAATCTCGCCTGCTTCGCGTTTCTTGTCAGCTTGGAATAGTTCGTATTCAGAGCGTCCGGCAAGGACCCCACTGAAGAACATACTGATGGCACCCGCCAGCATGGAAGCGAGTCCGGCAACCTGTATCAGGCTAATCCTACCAGATTCGATCGCTGCGAACCCGCTGAGAAAAGCGAGATTAGTTACAAGCCCATCTGAGACTCCGAGGGCCGAGCCACCGATGTAGCTTCGGGCGCGAATGTGCTTGTGAATCTCGCGCGGGACTTGTCTCAACTGAGCCATCGAGTTTCGCCGATTAAGGACGGGGACACCGAGGCGATTCCTTATTTCAGCTCTAGCCCGCAAGCGGAGCTTTGACGGTTGGTTCTAAATTTGGGCAAGAGTGTTGGTATCGTCAGGAGTCGAGTGTTGACGCAAAAGAATCGACGATGCAACCCGAAAGCCAGTCGACCCCATATGCCGGGTTATGGCATGATGTTTCAAGAAGAATGGAAAGCTCTGCCTTGGAGTTGGGCGGTGGAGCGTTTATCGACGGCACACAATTACTGGGCGGCGACAACTCGAAAAGATGGGAGACCTCACGTTATGCCTGTCTGGGGCATCTGGCTGAATGGCATGTTCTACTTCAGTACAGGGCGACGCTCACGAAAGTCCCGTAACTTAGCGGCAAATCCTAGTTGCGTAATCTGTCCGGAAGGAGCTAGTGAGGCGGTCATCCTTGAAGGTCTCACAGAGGAGCTTAACGATTCCATTGTACGTCGAGAAGTTAGAGAGGCGTACAAGAAAAAATACGATTCAGATTTGGACTCCTATTCTGCGGACCCCATCTATGCTGTTCAGCCACGAGTAGTTTTTGGGCTTGTTGAGAGCTCCGACAAGATTCGTGGGAATCCAACCCGATGGAGGTTCCCGACCTCGTGATAGGAGTGGTTCGTTACAACCTTCAAACAACATCGAACCAAAGGTAAATATTGAATCCTGACCCCCAAGCGTGTAGAGTCTTGGCCATTGGGGAGAAGAAGAAGACGAGTAATCCGTATTGTCAAGAAGAAACTCCCCACCGTGTTTGTTTGCCCTCGATGTGGAGAAGAAGCGGTCAGAGTAACCATCGCCAAAGATACCGGGCATGCCACGGTGCTCTGTGCCCTGTGCAATCTGAAGGACGACTTTCCAGCGCACCCTGCCGCTCAAGCAATTGATGTTTACTCATACTTCACGGACAGGTTCTACGGAGTAAAGGACGCTCGTCCAATTATCCCACACGAGAGAGAGTTCTCCAGTGTCCCCGCTGACGAAACGCCCAGTGAGGACGTGCTAGCCGCACCGGAGTCCCCGAAGAGCGAGGTACCAACAGAAACTTCTCAGCCACCAATGATGGTGGAAAAGCCTGTCCCAGAGGCGCAAGTCAGCGTGGGGGAGCAGTCGCAGGCCTTAGCCCAAGAACCCGCGGCGAAGGAGGAGGGTCCGATGGAAGCAGTCGACTCCCAAACAGCGGAAGGAGAGAAGGAGAAGGAAGACGATAGTGAACCGTTCGCGGACATTCTTGAGAATAGTAAGGACAAGAAACGCTACAGTTCCAACCCGTTGCCCCAGCAACAGCCGGAACAGACCAGCTAACTTTTCGTTCTTGTGTTGTTCGGTTTCCGTTCCTCGTAGATTGGTATCAGGAGATTAACTACTCGGTCGACAGTTGCTCTCCGGTCCCGGAGCGACTGGACCAGATCCTTCTCATAGATCTTGAAGATGTTCGTCAAAGTCATTCGGGGATGCAAGGGAGCGTACCTCTTAGGGGTGCCAGTTGCTTCGATTATGAGGCCCCTCTCAATCATGCTGGCGACGAGCCCTTTCGTCCCTTCTCCAGTGAGGTTCAGCTCCTTCGCGAGCTGCTCTATGGTAAGGTCCGAAGTATCAAGGAGCTTAAGGTAAGCCTGAGTCTCTTCTCTTGGTAGGTTGAATTGGCGTAAGAGGAGTTCAGTGATTTGAACCTCGTCGATGGGTGTCCTCCTCAGCGACCCCGGTACAGGCATTGGCCAACCCCCTTCGCTGTTACCCTATTTGACCTTCGGATTGGTGCCAGAAGGCTTAATATCCATGTGACCTTGCGTATTCACTACTCAGAGTGGTATGAATGGCACTGCTTGAAATCGAATTACCAGAGGCGCTACTGCCTCAGCCTAAACAGATAGGACAATTCATCCGCCGAACACAGAGCGTTTGCCCAGAGTGCAACCGCATCCTACCGGCCACCGTCTTCGCACGAGAAGGCAAGGTCTTCATGACCAAAACCTGCCCAGAACACGGTGAGACAGAGGAGCTCTACTTTGGATCATACGACATGTATCAGAAGTTCGCAACCTACTGGAGCGACGGAAAAGGAACCCATGCTCCAAACGTCCCGATCGAGAGCTGCGCATGCCCAGCCAACTGTGGTCTATGCTCAAACCACCTCAGCCACACTGGACTAGCCAACATCATAGTTACCAACCGATGTGACCTTACCTGCTGGTACTGCTTCTTCTACGTGAAGAAGGGTCTGGAAGGAGCCTACGTGTACGAGCCCAGCATGGACCAGGTCCGCGAAATGGTCCGTGCGCTAAAGGCCGAGAGACCCGTTCCGGGAAATAGTCTTCAGATAACCGGTGGAGAGCCCACCCTACGCCCAGAACTCCCTGAGATTGTCAAGGTGATCAAAGAGGAAGGAGTAGACCACATCCAGCTCAACACCAACGGCATCAACCTAGCACTCAACCCCAACCTTGCAATGGAGCTGAGAGACGCGGGTCTAAGCAACCTCTACATGAGCTTCGACGGAGTCAGCCCCAAGACCAACCCCAAGAATCACTGGGAAGCACCTTACACGATCGAGAGCTGTCGCAAAGCCAACCTTGGAGTCGTACTCGTACCAACAGTCATCAAATCGATAAACGACCACGAACTAGGCGGAATACTCCGGTTCGCACAGCGCAACATCGACATTGTCAGAGCCATCAGCTACCAGCCGGTTTCCCTCACGGGAAGAATGAAGAAGCAAGAGCGGGAGAAGTACCGAATCACCATACCCGACTGCATCGAGAGAATTGAGGAGCAGACTAACGGAGAGATCCCGAGAGACGCATGGTTCCCAGTCCCAAGCTGCTCACCAGTAACTCACTTCGTTGAGGCGTTCACCAAGAGACCACAGTACGAGCTGTCCATCCACTTCGCATGCGGTGCCGGAACCTACGTATTCGAAGACAAGAACACCAAATCACTCGTACCCATAACCAGCTTCGTTGACCTCAAAGGCCTCTTCGAATATCTCGACGAGAAGACCGACGAGCTAAATTCGGGCAGCAACAAGTACCTAGTAGCAGCCAAGTTCATGAGCAGACTCAACAGCTTCATTGAGAAAGACAAGCAACCGGCAGGACTAAACCTGGCAAAGCTGCTGGTCGGAGCCTTGCTCAAACACGACTACAGCGCAGTCGGACAGTTCCACATCAAGAGCATGTTCCTCGGAATGATGCACTTCCAAGACAAATACAACCAGGACGAAGAGAGACTACAACGCTGCGACATTCACTACCTGACACCGGACATGAGAATCATTCCCTTCTGCTCGTTCAACGTCATACCCGAATGGTACCGAGACAGGATACAGAAGAAGTACGGTATCACCGTAGACGAGTGGGAGAAGAAGAACGGCGAGAAACTCGAAGCACGACTCTACAGGGGATCGCTCCGCAGAGGAAAGCACGCTGACGGCTGCGGATGCAGCAGCGTCCACATCGAGCCCATAACAGGCACCTAAACTCCTCTTTCAACCAAAGACCTTTTTTCTATCCTCGATACCGACCGGACGGACTAGACCCGGGAAGCGTTGAATGGTTTGCAGTCATCTCTTGAGAGAATGAAGGGCGAGCAGTGGGCCAGTATCCAAGATCTGACGATTGCCGCCTCGCCTCAGCTTGCGAAACTAGAGGATAACCTCGCGTTCACTGTTGGCTTCAAGCTCAAAGGTGGCATCAGGCGCAATTTCGTCCGACCGCTCTGGGAGAAGGCCTATGACGAGCATGACCTCGGACTCCGAATGGCCTACAGAGTCGACCTCTCTAAACAGCGAGCCAAGGTCTTGCCCGGGGCTGAACTCAAACGCGAGAAGTTTGTCCGACGGGGAGTGTTCTTCTGGACCCGGAACCCCGAACTGCCCTACAGAGTCTGGGCAACGGTCGCGACTGAGTTCGAAACTATCCTTTACCCGAAGACTGAGGAGGAAGCCCGGACAATGCTCTTCGATGTTACCAGAAGCTTCGAACTACCCGCGTCAAGACTGGGGAAAGGACATCACACTCTGGAGGCGAAGGTTCACGCAAAATGGGGCAAGCACGTTTTCACCGAGCGAGGGGAAGCGACCGCCAAGACACCCGTCGTCAAGGTTGACGTGCGATAAATCATCAAAGATTTAAGAAAGAAATCTGAGCCCAGAAAATCACGGAAAGCGATCTGAAATGGCAAAGTATGATGGAATAATCGGACAAGATGTTTTGACTGTCACAGAGGGAGAGAACGAGCTTACGATAATCTTCCGGGACAACCGATACCTGTTCGTTAAGGTAGTCAACGGAAAACTAGTCGCCGACTCAGTCCCAGAATAACCCGAGCTGAGCGCGAGCGCTCTACGTCTCGCCAAACAAACCCGCTTTCAACAGTCTACAGTCTAGGGTTCTCCTGAAAAGAATTCCGAGATCGGGTGGGTTTCCAAAGAGCAGTTTTGCGTCGCGAGGATGAACTACTTTTGAGATTTTCCGGGGGGGTCTCGCCAGTTGAAGCTGATCCGGGCGAGTCTCAAGGTTCAGGGCGCAGGATCAGCCGGTCGGCGGTTTTCGACATGGTGTAGCTCAGCGTGCAGGTCAACGTGCAAACCGCGTGATCTCAAATCGCCTGCCCCGATTCCGGATCAGCGCTTATTCTAAGCGACCTTGATGACTAGACCTTCAGAACAATCTTGCCAAAATGTTCGCTCTTCTCCATCCTAGTCTGGGCTTTCGCCGCGTCGCCCAGGGGGAATATGGAATCGACTACGGGCTTGAGCCGGCCGTCCTCGAAGAAAGTCAAGACCTTGAGCAGCTCCCCCCGCCCACCCATGAAAGATCCCATTAGAGAAAACTGTCTGACGAAAATGTAGCGGATATCGATCTCAGCCTTCCCACCGCTGGTGACTCCACAATTTACCAGCCGACCCGAAGGAGCCATCGAACGCATACTCTTCTCCCATGTGGCTTGACCGATATGGTCGAAGACAACGTTTGCCTTTCTGCCGTTCGTGACTCGCTTGACCTCGGCTGAAACATCTTGAGTGTGATGGTTCACGACCCAGTCGGCTCCAAGCTTCCGAGCCTTTTCGAGCTTCTCATCATTTCCCGCGGTGGCTATGACGTTCGCCCCCAGGACCTTCGCGACTTGGATTGCAGCGCTTCCCACTCCACTTCCAGCCGCCCAAACCAGAACCGTCTCTCCGGCAGTGAGATGTGCTCTGGTGGTTAACATGTGCCAGGCTGTCAGAAAGACTAGGGGGACGGAAGCGGCCTCCTCAAAGCTGAGATTATCAGGAATCGGTAGAACGTTCTGCGAAGGGACAGCCGCATACTCTGCATATCCTCCTTGTGTTTCGTAGCCGATGATCTTATAGGATTCGCAGAGACTATCCCAGCCTGTTGCGCAGTATTCGCAAGTTCCATCACTTATTCCGGGTGCAATCAGAGCCTTGTCGCCAGGCTTGTGATTCTTGACTAGACTTCCGACTCTGGCTATTTCACCTGAAATGTCGCATCCTGAAATGTGAGGCATGGGAATCCTCTCTCCTCGCGTTCCTTGCCTCGCCCAGATGTCGAGGTGGTTTAGAGCACAAGCTCTTACGCGGATCAGAACTTCGGTCTCATTGATCTTCGGCTCGGCGACGTCTTCATAGCTTAGTTTGTCTGGACCGCCAAACTCTCGGAACAAGACAGCCTTCAATCTCGATCAAGGCTCTTCGCGAACAGGTTTGGTTTAAGCTCCACACTAGGCTCCACTTGGGCTGCCTACACTTATTTAGAACGGACTCGCAATGGACCTTCATTCTAGAGGAACTGGTTTCTTTGAACTCGCAAGAACAGGTAGAATCAGAGAAAGTTGCAAGCGAGCTCAAGGGGAACACGCTCAGAGTATACTGGTATGTGATGAACGCGAAAGAGCAGACAGTAGGGGTTCGGGAGGTTCAGAGAGCCCTCAGCTTTTCCAGTCCCACTCTCGCCCTCTACCATCTTGACAAGCTCAAAGATCTCGGGCTGGTCTCAAAGGATACCGGGGAATACCGTCTGATCAAGGAGGTGAAGGTGGATGTTCTCAAACAGTTTCTGCGTTTAGGGAGAGTTTTCGTACCCAGATTCGCCTTGTACGCTGCCTTCTTCACCGTACTGTTCGTCTACTATGTTCTAATCATTCCGGATCTGAACCTCTTCACCTTTTTCGGCATAATCTTCGGTGGACTCGGCTCAGCCATCTTCT